>JAEEGG010002293.1_pt1 | contig 49692 bp, 34 predicted proteins | sample 9134161 | NCBI WGS metagenome assembly JAEEGG01 (sample SAMN16246543, study PRJNA631951) | gut metagenome | biome: gut microbiome; feature: rumen; material: CR-attached | host: Bos | place: Iran: Karaj | collected 2018-10
TCAATCTGAACCTCAGATGCGATGGGGCAATTCTGATGCGATGCAGAATTTGCGCCACATGGTGGAAAAAATTGCTCCGACCGATGCCACAGTGCTTATCACAGGCGAAAATGGTACAGGTAAAGACGTATTAGCCAACGAGATACATAAACTTTCGGCTCGCAACGGTAAAAAAATGATAGCCGTTGACGCCGGCGCTCTCACCGAAACTCTTTTTGAATCAGAACTTTTCGGTCACGTTAAAGGCGCATTTACAGACGCAAAGGCCGATCACGAAGGCAAATTTGAACTTGCTTCGGGTTCAACGCTGTTTTTAGACGAAATAGGTAACATTCCGCTGCATCTTCAAGCCAAACTTTTGCGTGCAATTCAAAACCGCAAAATTACCAAAGTGGGTGATTCTAAGGAGATTCCAGTAGATATACGTCTGATTTGCGCCACAAATATGAATTTAGAAAAACTTGTTTCAGACGGCACTTTCCGCGAAGACCTTTATTACCGCATCAACACCGTGCCACTGCATCTGCCGCCGTTGCGCGAACGTCAGGACGAAATCGTGCCGTTGTCAATGCTTTTCATTGAGAAATATGCTGGGAAATATCATCGCAAAGCGAGGGATTTCTCAGATGAAGCAAAGGCTCTGCTTGTGAACTGCCAGTGGAGCGGCAATATCCGGGAACTGCAAGGCTGCATCGAGAAAGCTGTCATTATGTCTGACAACGAAATTATCAGTAAAGATGACCTGCAAATTACTGATTCACAATTAGTTAATGCAAAAAATGCTACCCCAAACGTTACCCTTGAAGACGCTGAAGAACAGGTGATACGCAATGCGATGAAGAAATACAACGGCAACCTCTCACTGGTGGCTAAAGCGTTGAATATCAGCCGCCCGACATTATATAACCGCCTTAAAAAATACGGAATATGAACATTCCCGTCTGGTTATATATAGTGTCTGTCATATTGGGCATTGCGTTAGCGTCTGTAATATCTGTTTTTTTGGTTCGAAAGCATGATACAAATAAAGTCTCATACATGATGGACTCGCTCGAGGACGGCGAGATGAACTTCCGTTTCCGTGAAAACTCCAGTCTTAACAGAGCTTTGAACCGTATCCGAGGCATTTTCAAGAGACGCTCCGCGGTGGATGAAGCCACCTCGTGGAGCAAGTTGTTCCGTGTGATGACGCACGAAATCATGAACACCGTGGCACCGATAGCTTCGCTGAGCGACGCCTTGTCGAAAGACGACAGCCTCGACGTGAAAGCCGGACTTGAAACCATATCCGCATCGTCAAAAGACCTGATAAAATTTGTGGAATCGTACCGCAGCATGATGAAACTGTCATCGCCAATCCGTAAAGCCGTGATGGTCGACGAGCTGATGGAACGTGTACTGAATCTGAACCAATCACGTTTGAAAGAACAAAACGTTACGATAACTTATAATGCAAAAACACCGGATTTACTTGTCTATATCGACGAAAGTCAGATTATACAGGTGCTGAATAACCTCATAAAAAACGCTGTGCAAGCTGAAGCCAACTCAATTCGCATCAGCGCGGAGCTTAACTCTGAAGACCGCACCATAATAAGTGTCACAAACAACGGAAAACCTGTGCCTCTGCGCCAACAGGATGAGATTTTTGTGCCGTTCTACACGACAAAACCTAACGGCACCGGCATCGGACTGAGCCTCTCACGACAGATAATGACCAAACATAACGGAAACATAACCCTCGTACAAAGCGACAAAAATACCACGACTTTCGCCATGGTATTTTAATTGTTGCCGTCATTTCGACTGTAGCGTAACGCAGTGGAGCGAAATGGAGAAATCTCCGACAAATGAATTGTACAAATCATATGCCGGAGATTTCTCGACTTCACTTCGTTTCGCTCGAAATGACGTGGGTGGATCAATCCCCTCCCTGATACATTCTGTTAATCACATCTTTGTATCTGTCAAGAATAACAGAGCGTTTCACCTTAAGAGTAGGAGTGAGGATGCCATTTGCCGTTGACCATTCGTCAGCGATGAACTTGAAACGTTTGACTTTTTCGGTGTCGCCGAAGAAAGCATTGATTCTCTGGACCTCTTTTGTCAAGCGGTCTTTCACCTCTTTGAGGTTGATCATGGCATCATTGGTAGTGAACTTGATCTCGTGCTTTGCGCACCAATCCTTAAGGAATGAGAAGTCGGGGACTATCAATGCTGCTGCGAATTTCTCGTTTTCGCCAAGCACCACCACGTTCTCAAAGAATCCCGACTCGGTGAATCTGTTTTCAATTATATCCGGGTTGATGTATTTCCCTAATGAGGTCTTGAAGAGGTTCTTCATGCGGCCTGTGATCTTGAAGTTACCGTATTCATTGACACTTCCGAGGTCGCCGGTGTGGAACCAGCCGTCCTTGTCGATGACTTCAGCTGTCAGCTCCGGCTGTTTGTAGTAGCCCATCATCACGTTGTGTCCGCGGCAGATAATCTCGCCGTTGTCAGCGATTTTCACCTCCACGCCAGGCAATGCTGGACCAACATATCCCGCTTCACGGCCGTGAGGCACGTTGGAACTTGTGCAGATGACAGGTGAGCATTCTGTCATGCCGTAGCCTTCGTAAACTGGCATCTTGATGGCTGAGAAGAATGCTGAGATCTGCTTCTGTATGCTGGCGGCTCCCGACACTATTATGTCGAAGCAGTCGGCACCGAGTTTGTTGCGTATCTTCTTGTAAACCAACGCGTCAGCGAGTTTCAGCTTGAGGTTGTAAAACCAGCTGCGTCCGTCGACGGTATACTGCTCGGCAAGGTTCATCGCCCAGTAGAATATAGCCTTCGAAAGACCTTTCTGGCTCTGTCCCGACTGTCTTACCTTAAGATATATCTTCTCTAACAAACGAGGTACGCAGGTCATCATCGTAGGATGAATCTCCTTCATGTCGTTGGCGATAGTAGCGACGCTCTCGGCGTAATACACTGACATGCCAAGATATTGGTATAGATATGTTAGCGTCCTCTCGTATGCGTGGCAGATTGGGAGGAAACTCAACGCGCGTGTCGATGTAGGCGACGGAGTCTGTCTCAAATTCTCAATCTGACCCAAAATATTGGCGTGCGAAAGCATCACACCTTTTGGAGTGCCTGTGGTGCCCGAGGTGTACAGTATCGTGGCGCAGTCGGTGCTCTTCACCGATGCCTTGCGACGCTCAAGCTCCTCAGGATCCTGGTTTTCACGACCTAACTGAAGCAAGTCGGCCCAGATAGGGTAGTCACCGCGTTTCACGAAGGTGTATATCATCTTCAACGACGGTATATCATTGATGATATCCTCGATTTTGTTCAAAACGCATAACCCTTCCACCATCACGAACTTAGCCTCACTGTTGTTGATGACAACGCGATAGTCTTCCTTGCTGATTGTAGGGTAAATCGGTACTGTTACGGCTCCAACCTGCTGTATGGCCATGTCCATGATGTTCCACTCAGGACGGTTACTGCTGATGATAGCCACCTTGTCATCTTTCTGAATGCCCAATTTGATAAGCGCATAGCTGATGATGTTGGTCGTCTCCACATAATCCTGGATGCTGTATTTCTTCCATTCGCCGTTGTCTTTCTTGGCGAGAGCCACCTGCTGGTCAGGATGTTTCAGTAAATAAGTCGTCAGAATGTCAAAAATGCGTTTCTCTTCCATTTTCACTGCTTTAAAAACGGTGCAAAAATACATAGTATTTTAACCCACAAAATTTTTTGGGGTGAGTGGGGTGAATTTTGGGATAAAAACGCCTATTTAGGGATGAAAGTGCCGTTTTTAGGGGTGAATGAAAAATTTTTACACCCTGTTTAGGGGCGAAAGTACCGTTTTTAGGGGTGAAAAATTTACCCCAAGGGGTGAAATTTAAGCACCAAAATCGTCGAAAAGAATGTTTTCTTTCGGCACGCCGAGACTGTCGAGCATCGAGAGTACAGCCTGCGTCATCATCGGAGGACCGCAGAGATAATACTCTATTTCTTCCGGCTCGGCATGATTCTTTAGGTAGTTCTCCAACAAAACCTCATGAATGTTGCCAACATAACCGTTCCAGTTGTCTTCAGGCAACGGTGACGACAACGCTATGTTGAATCTGAAGTTAGGGTTATCGGCTTCAATCTTCTTGAAATCGTCGATGTAGAAAAGCTCTCGCAACGAGCGGCCGCCATACCAGAATGATACCTTTCTTTGCGTGTGCTTCGTGAGGAATAAATCAAGGATATGCGAGCGCATAGGAGCCATTCCGGCGCCGCCGCCGATGAAGATAATCTCCTTGTCGGTGTCCTTGATGTGGAACTCGCCGTAAGGCCCGCTGATGGTGACCTTGTCGCCCGGTTTGAGCGAATATATATATGATGAGCAAACACCCGGATTGACCTTCATAAACCCGCCGTGTTTCCTGTCAAAAGGCGGCGTGGCGATACGCACATTGAGCATGACGATGTTATCCTCAGCAGGATGGTTCGCCATCGAATATGCCCTGAACTGTGGCTCCGGATTACGCATCACAAGGTCAAACATGTGGAATTTCTCCCAGTCGTTACGATATTCGTCTTCTATAACAAAATCTGAGTATCTCACGTTGCACTGAGGCACGTCGATCTGGATGTAACCGCCCGACAGGAAGTCGAGATGCTCGCCTTCAGGTAGCTTCACCACGAATTCCTTGATGAAAGTGGCTACGTTACGGTTGCTCACCACCGTGCATTCGTATTTCTTTATGCCGAAAATCGCCGGATTGATGCCTATTTTAAGGTCTTCGCGTACCTTAACCTGACAGCCAAGCCTCCAATGGTCGAGCTGTTCCTTGCGGCTGAAAAAGCCTTTTTCGGTGGGTAAAATCGAGCCGCCGCCATCAAAGACCTGACATTTGCACATGCCGCAGTTGCCCTTGCCACCACATGCCGACGGCAGGAAAATCTGCTCCTCAGCGAGAGTCTGAAGCAACGAATTGCCTGGCTTAACCTCCAAATTACGATCCTCGTTGATGCTAATCTTAACATTACCCTTCGGCGTAAGCTTTTTTCTTACAAAAACAAGCAAAATCACAGGGACCAGCACTGTGATGAGGAAAACGATGACGGATGTTATGATGATTGATGTAGTGCCCATTTTAAAAACTAATTCCGAGGAACGCCATGAAAGCAATTCCCATTAAACCTGTGATAATGAATGCGATACCAGTGCCTTGCAAGCGTCTCGGTATCTTCGAATACCTGATTTTTTCCCTGATGGCGGCAATGCCGACTATCGCGATGAGCCAGCCTATTCCGGAACCGAATCCGTATGCAAGTGATTGTCCCACAGAGGTGAAGTGTTTCTCCTGCATGAAGAGGCTCGCACCCAAAATAGCACAGTTGACGGCTATCAAAGGGAGGAAAATACCCAACGAATTGTATAATGCAGGGCTGTATTTCTCAATCACCATCTCCAATATCTGCACTATGGCGGCGATGATGGCGATGAAGAGGATGAAACTCAAGAAATCTAATGAGACATCGGCAAATCGGGGACTTATCCATGCTAACGCGCCTTCCGACAAGACATATCTGTCGAGGAGATAATTCACTGGTACTGTGACGATTAGCACGAAAGTGACAGCCACGCCGAGTCCGAATGAGGTCTTCACGTTTTTCGAGACTGCGAGGAAAGAGCACATCCCAAGGAAATATGCGAAAACCATGTTGTCGATGAAAATCGAACGGAAGAAAAGTCCTAAAGTGTCCATCATCTTTCCTCCTCAGGTTTTTGTAGCCAGATGATTATTCCTATGATTATCAAGGCCATAGGCGGTAAAATCATCAAGCCGTTATTCATATATCCGAAATCGTAAAACCCTTGCGGGATAACTTGGTAGCCAAACAATGTGCCAGACCCTAACAGCTCGCGGAAAAACGCCACGATGACGAGAATCATGCCGTAACCTAAGCCGTTGCCGACGCCGTCGAGGAACGACTCCCATGGCGAGTGCGACATAGCGTATGCCTCAAGACGCCCCATGACAATGCAGTTGGTGATGATAAGTCCAACAAACACAGAGAGTTGCTTGCTCACGTCATACATGAAAGCCTTCAGAAACTGGTCAACTAATATCACCAACGTCGCTACGACGATGAGTTGCACTATGATGCGTATCTTCGACGGTATTCCCTTGCGTAACAATGAGATGACAAGGTTTGAAAGTGCCGTAACAACCGTCACCGACAGTGCCATCACTATAGCCGGCTTCAGCTTCGCAGTGACCGCCAACGAGGAGCAGATGCCCAGTATCAGCACCGTGATAGGGTTGGCTTTGCGCAAAGGAGCCGTTATCAAGTTCAAATTCTTACTCATTGCCTTCAAAAACTGGCTTGTAAGCCTCTAAAGTGTTAGTAATCATGTTCTTAACTCCATCCGACGTGCGTGTCGCGCCTGCTATGGCATCGACTTCGACAGAGTAGTCATCACCGTTTCTTTGCATCTTTCTGCCTGAAAACTGACTCTGGAAATGCTCTGTAGTTATCTCGGCACCCAAGCCCGGTGTCTCTGATTTGTGGTCGAATACAGCGCCTACCACAGTCTGGTAATCCTCGGAAAGACCTATATATCCCCAAATTGGGCCCCACAAGCCGTTGCCTTGCATAGGGATGACAGTGATTTTGCCGTCTATAATATAATAGGGCAGGTCGCCGTCATGTTCTGCTGTGCAGTGCTGCTTGTAAAGCTGCTCGGCGTTTTTGTTGTCAATGCCAGTAATTCCAGCAGCTTTCAAGATGTTGATACGCTGCTCGTTTTTCTTGTTCATGTCCTGATAAGGCTTCAACAGCAGGGCTGCGCCTGAGAGGAGCACCGACACTATCAGCACCAGGATGATGATGTAACGGAAGATATATCTGTCGCTCATTTTGTCCTCCTTTCTGCCGCTGCCCAGCGTTTTTTGCGTTTACGTATGTTGACAGCCACCACACACCAGTCGATGAGAGGGGCGAAGACGTTCATCAACAGTATAGAGAGCATCATTCCTTCTGGATAGCCAGGATTTGCTACACGAATCAGTATAGCGATGGCCCCAACCAGGAAGCCGTAAATCCATTTTCCGATGTTGGTCTGCGCCGCTGTCACAGGGTCGGTCGCCATGAAGAAGGTGCCGAACAGGAAACCGCCCATCCAGAGATGATAGTAATATGGTACTTCCATGGCTGGCGTTGTGCCTAACGCATTGAAAAACAATCCCATGGAAACGGCTCCCAAGAATGTCGCAGCTATAATTCTCAAGCTTATTATATCATTGAGTATCAAGAATATAGCACCAATCAAGATGGCTATTTTCGATGTCTCTCCTATGCTTCCGGGTATCGTTCCGATGAACATCTCCGTAAGACTTGGCAGGTCGTTGACGGTGCCTCCATTGAAGATGGTGCCGAGTGGCGTGGCACCGCTGTAAGCGTCAGCTTTTTCTGCTATCCACACGCTGTCGCCTGTTATCTTCGAAGGATAGGCGAAAAACAGGAACGCTCTCGCCAGCAACGCGGGATTCACTACGTTCATCCCGCTGCCGCCAAACACCTCTTTGCCAATGATTACTGCGAAAGCCACAGCCAAGGCAAGCATCCATAGCGGCACCTCCACTGGCATGATGAGCGGAATGAGGAAGCCGGTCACGAAATAGCCTTCGTTGACATCCTCATGCCTAATCTCCGCAAAGGTGAACTCAATGATCAAGCCTACGATATAGCTTACAAGGTATAGCGGAATAATCTTCAAAAGTCCGTAACCGAATGTGTGCCAGAATGTTACATCTTCACCAAGTGAAAGAAAATGCTGGTATCCGATGTTCCACGTCCCGAACAGGAAGCATGGAATCAAGGCGATGAGCACGTAAATCATATTACGTTTCATGTCGGCATAGTGACGGATATGCGCGCCTCTGTTTGTCACTCGGTTTGGCGTGTACAGAAACGTCTCAAATGCCTCGAAAGTCGAATGGAACTTGGCGAATTTGCCGTCTTCCTCGAAGTTCGGCTTGATTTTATCGATATAGTTTCTCAGTCCCATCACTCTGTCTCCTTTCTGATAAATTCAAGACCATCGCGAATAATCTGCTGTATCGGCGTCTTCGATGGGTCTATAACCTCACAAAGCGCAAAGTCCTCGGCGTCAACCTCATAGATGCCGAGCTCCTCCATCTGGTCGATGTCTTTTATCAGACATGCCTTGATGAGCTGCATGGGGTAGATGTTGAACGGAAACACCCGCTCAAACTGCCCCGTCATGATGTACGGACGTGTGTCGCCGTTGGTGTTAGTGTCGGCATAACGCTTGAAAGCAGGCATCAGCCAGCCGAAAAGCTTGTAATGGTTGCCTTCGGGTATCGCCGTAACCTGACTGTCGTAAAAACACAGGAATCCGTCGTTTTTCGTGATATTTGTGCCCGTCAGCACGTTACCGCTGATGATACGGGCATTATCCCCAACACTCAAAATCGGCGTCATATCAGCCCCTATTTTCGTCTTGTAATAATGCGGCTCGTGCATCGCAGAACCAGTGGTCGCTATAACCTTGCTGCTGTCGTATCTCCCAGTGAGGAACAGTTTCCCTATTGTGATGACGTCCTGAGGGTTGCAATACCACACCACCTCGCCTTTATTTATTGGTGAAATGGCATTTATCTGGGTGCCGATGTTTCCAGCAGGATGAGGTCCTTCAAATTCTGTAACGATAACATTTTGAGGCCATGTTGAGACGCACGGCCGTGCGTCTTTACGAGTATTGATATATACATTCCCATCCGTCAACTTCGTCAGCGCCTCAATTCCTGTCTTTAATTCATCTAATTGATTTTCAATGATATAATCATAATCTGGAGCTAGTGGTGCAGTGTCGAACATCGAGACAAAGATGTGTTTCGGCTTGTCGTCAGGGTTGGCGATGGTCGCAAACGGACGCTGACGAAGCATCGGCCATACTCCGCTTTGTAATAATTTTTCAACCGGATTATTAATACCACCGAAATCAATTGATTCGTTTTTGCCGTCGTTTTCGATGATGACCTGTTGTATCGCACGTTTCTCACCGCGCATGATGGCTTTCACCTTGCCCGAGATAGGGGAGGTGAACACTATTTTCTCGTTGCTTTTGTCGTGGAAAAGCACACTGCCGACTTTCACGTCGTCGCCTTCTTCGACGTGCATCTTTGGCAAAACTCCAATGAAATCGGTCGGTTTGATGGCACAAAACGTCGGCTCAAAAACCTCCGTACGTCTCGCCGCCTCGCCTTTTATATGTATGTCAAGTCCTTTTCTTATTCTGATTTTATCCATTTTCCTGCCTCGTTGCCTACTTTCCAGAAATACAATCCCGACGGCCAGTTTGCAGTGTTGATGGTCGTCATGCCGTTGTAAATATCTTTTTCTAATAATAATCTGCCTTGGAAATCAAAAACTTGTAATTTCGATGAAGATTCCTCGGTGTAGATGATATTCAACTCGTTTCTTCCCGGATTAGGATATACACAGATGGTGTTGCTGATCTCTGACAACTCATCAACATCATCGAAATCAACATGCATAGGAGGCAATTTGATCAAATCGATAGAAGCAGAGCCTTCGTCAGCGCCGCTTTTTCTTGCAAATCTCCATAACAGCAAATGCTTGCCCGCTGCAAGTGGCATCTCAAAATATTGCCATTCATTTCCGGTGAGGTCGTACTTGTCTGAATCTGCTTGGAAATAGAATTCATCGTTATTATTTGTCGAACCTTTGTAATAGAATGACACCACATCGTCAATCTCAGTGTCAACTCCCAGATATAATTTTGAAACCTTGCTCGAACTTGTTGAAGTGGAGGTGTAACAATAGGTGCCCTCGTAAGGATCGGTGTCATCCTTAACCCAACGGTAATTACCGCCGTTATTCCATTGGAATAATGGATTAAGTTCTTCATTCTCAAAGTTTTCAATACAATTGCCCAGCGAAATCTCCGATACGAAATCAATACTGTATCCGTTTGATGTCATAGTATAATACTGCTCAAGTATTGCACCGTCCGGAGCACTGTTGTTGACTGTGACCAAGAATGTTACGTCAATACTACCGTTAGCGGTAATGCCTTCTGTGTCTATTGTAAGGCTTTGATAATCAATAAAATCGGCGTTTGTTAAATATGAATGACGAATGCCGTTGCTGTTGCTGTGTCCTTGATTATTGATGGTAAACGTAATCTGTGAAGTCTCACCTTTGTAAAGTCTGTCGGTAGGATTACCATTTTCATCTTTGATGTTGTAATTTGCAACCTTAAAAATAGGAGCGTTGGCTATGATGTAGAAACTGTCTGTAAATGAATGAGTTCCGTCGCTCATTGTAAGGTTGAAGTTTATCTTTGTCTGGTCAGGCACATCGTCGGTGAGTTTAATTGCGAAAGCATTGTTTTTATTGACGACTTGATTTGTTCCAATAGCGTAATAATTGGCTGATCCTGAGTTGATTATCACGTATGGTGAGCTGCTTGTCAATGTGGTGTTCACGTTGTTGATATCCGCAAAACCGACGTTATGAATTGCGACGTCCAGCGAGGCTTCTTCGTTGTAATCGAGTTGGTTGTTGTTGTCGCTGTCATTCACTTCGAAGCTGTCCAGAATCAAGTAAGGGCCTTCGTTAGGCATCACGTTGATAGGATGTGAATATCTGTAATAATTTTGCTTTGTAATAGTCAAAAGCACGTCATTTCCAACGATTTGAGGAGTTATCTCAATGGTTTGCGGCTGGCCTGTTGCCGTTGCTAATGCAGCGATAGTGCCATTGCTTGAGATGCATATCGTCGCGCCTTCGGTAGCTGTCAACTCAAATTGTGTTTCGCCTTGTGTTATCACGGGAAGCATAGCGACGTCAAGGGTTTGCGGCATCTCAGTGTAAAGATTCAAATACACATCACCATGGTGATGGAATAGGTCGTAGGTTATTTCCCTGCCATCCGTCCAGTCAATCCAGTTAGACTGTTGCAGATAATATTTTCCAGCCACGTTGCCGTATGCAGGAAGCACGAAATCGGTAGGATGGTGGGTGCCGACAGTTGGCATGAAATCAGGCCACATATTGTCGTAAACGCCCCAGACATACACGTCGTTGAGGAACGAATATGACACTTGTGTCGCGGCAATAAGTCCCACCGCGCCTTGTTGATGACGATGGAATGCCTCAGCGAAGCATGTGCCATCAACGCCACCGTAGTTGAATCTGCCTGTCAAGCAGTTGTTCGACATCACATAGGTCAGGTCGGGGTTGGCTAAGTGATTGATATTGCTGATATTGTAACGTGGCTCGCCCCAGAGGTCTTCCGAGCCGTGGTCACGATGTTGCAACAAAAACGCGCCTGAGTTGATGCTGTTGTTGATATCTTGATAATTGCCATCCCAATCGGTGAGATGCGACATTGTTTGAGGGATGTATCCCAAACCATTGGGACCGAAGAAATTGACTGCGCTGTTGGTATATTGATACGTCGACCAAGTGCTTCCTGGCGTGCCTTCATATATGGCGTTGATTCTCACAGGATGCTTGCCCAAGCCATATTCAAAGAATCCGTTGACGACCTCGGAGCAAAGCTGGAACCAGCGCTCACGCTGATAACCCATGGCTGTGATGGGGTGGTCGTAGAAATCAGGGTTGGTAGATGGATAACGTTCGTACTGTAAGTCTTTGTTTATCATGTGATAAAGCTCCTCGTAGTTACGTCCTGTGATACGTCCCACCACCACATCCGGAATATGGTCGTTGCCGGTGTCGGCATATCTGTTGTCGGAGATGTATGGGTTATATCCATTACCGCCAGGGTGGTTGTACATGGTATGTGACACAATGCCTTGTGTGCCGTCGGTGTTATGGTCGCCGAGGATGAGCACTGCCGAGACAGGGATGTCCCAATTGTTGTATGCGTTTATGATGTAGTTGCGGATAGCAGAGTCGGTGTTTCCGCCACATTCAGTTACTGTCACCACGTTGGTGAGGATGCCTTGCCGGGTGCGGAATTCCTTGATGGAATCGGCCAGCTGAACGAACTCCTCGTTGTCTGGAGTGATGATAAGATATTCACACCCGTCGTCGCCACGTTCCACTGCTTCTTTGATAAAACGTTGATAATCAAACGATGGCAGTGCGTCTTCGTTGATAACCATGTCGCGGATGATGTGGTCCCAAGCAGTGCTGCGATAACGTGGGTCTCCGCCGAAAGTGCCGTCACCGCCCTCAAAACTGACTTCGAGGTTGAGTTGGCGTGTCACCACGAGTTCCTTGCTGACAGGGTTGTATTGGAATGGCGTGACACTCAATATCACCACGTCGACATCACGGATTTTCATAGGCTCTGATGTGATGATAGGTTTGGCAGGGAAGAAGGCATTGGTGCTGTAAACCTTCTCGTCACGGTAATATCTCATCGGTGTGTTGTCGTCGTCAAGAGGTAACTCTGGCGCCGGCATGAGTTCAACGTTGTGCATGGTCTCGGTCACTTGGTGTGTCACGCTGACATTGACAGTGGCGCCTCTTGGAATGGCCACATAACGAGATACGACAGGCAGATCGGGGGCTCCAGCCTGGTTGGGCAGGTAGATGCCGTTCAACACTATGTTTTGGCCTTCGATATCACCGTGGCGGTCGCCTTGCAAACCGAAATCGTCGATACTGAGACTTAACTCAAGGTTGGAACGAGTGCTGCTCTCTACCTTGAAAGTCTGTGCTACGCCATTGAACGTCAACAGCATAAGCAGTAATGTTATTGATAGATAATTAAGTTTTTTCATGGTCGGTTGATTATATTTGTTTATACTTCTTCTTTTTGTTTTATCATTGTCGCTGATTCATGGGAACTTACGAACCAGACTATATCTTCATTATTGAAAACTGTTGCTGCAGAAGGACTTAAGACAAATTCGTTGCCTCGTTGAATGGCGATGACCATGGCGTCGTATTTGTCTTTGAACATCGAGTTTAGCAGCGAAACGTGGCATATCGGGCTCTTTTCCGAGATTTTTACCGAATGCAGGCTCATGTTATGGTCTTTGCGTTCTCGTATGAGCTCGCTGTCTTCAACCTCAAGAATCGGTTTTACCATATTAATATTGTCGTCGCTACCCACCAAAGTGACTTTGTCGAAAGGGTAGAACGTTATGTCTTTGTCAGGGAGGTCGTAGCATTTGTTGCCTCTCTCAATGCACACCACGCTGACCTTGTATTTGCTTCTGAAAACGGTGTCTTTCAGCTGTTTTCCGACGACTTGGCTTAATGGGCTCACAATCGCTTTTTCAAGATGGAAGTTCTGCTGAAGCACCTCTGGAATGACAAATGAGGCCTGTTTCTGGCGTTTGTTGAGGTTTTCCATGAAACGACGCTCAATTCTGTCGTAAAACTTCATGATGCCGTTAGAGAATGCCAAAATCAAGGAGCCTGCAACCGCTATTCCCAATGCCGCCCAGAAATTGAGCGGAATATAATGCCTGATAATCATAATGATAAGACCTATCGCAATAAGGTATCTGATGATGAAAATTGCCAAGATGACATGACTTTCAAAAGCTGTTTTACTGATTAAACGCTTGTTAGTCAATGAGATATTATATTTGAACGCCATCGCCCAGATGAATGGCGAGACGAGCAATAATGTGATGAGTGTGGCTGTCATATCGCCCCATATTCCTTTGATATAATTCAAACAGAGTGGTCCGATAGCCGAAAATGCTATCAGTGTGAGGGCAAAGATGATACAGCCATAGATAACCATGTTTTTCAACTGGTTGATGATGAAGGTCTTGAAAGTCAATGTCTTATCCTCGCTGACCTTGAAACCTTCCGAGTAGTTCGTCATGGTCTTTTTCCAACGTTCCGGTATTCTCGGATTGAGCCAGTTATACAACGGGTCGGCAAGACGCATGATGTATGGCGTGAAGAATGTGGTGACTATTGAAACCGTCACGATGATAGGGTAGAGGTATCCGTCGATGACCTTGAAACTCAGGCCAAGTCCGGCAATGATGAACGAGAACTCGCCGATCTGACAGAAACAGAAGCCGGCTCTCATTGAGGTATGGATGTCACGACCTGAAACCAGCATTCCGAAAGTGGCACTTAACGTCTTGATAATCATCACCGTCAGTGCTATGATGACTACAGGCCATGTGTATTCCACCAGAATCTGCGGATTGACGAGCATACCGACAGACACGAAGAATATGGCTCCAAAAAGGTTTTGAATTGGTTTTATGAGTCTGTGAATGATGTCGGCTTCAAGTGTCTCAGCCAGGATGGAACCCATCACAAAAGCGCCGAGAGCCGACGAGAAACCGGCGTAGTTGGCAAGCATGACCATGGCAAAACTCAGTCCCACAGCGATGATGACCAAAGTCTCCTCCGTCATGAATCTTCTGATTAATTTCAGGAAAGAAGGGATGAGGTAGATTCCGAAAATAAACCAGATGATGAGGAAAAACACGAGTTTCACCATGCTGAGGATGAGCTCGCCGCCGTCAAAATTGTTGCCGACGGATATGGTTGAGAGGATGACCATGAGCACAACGGCTACCAGATCCTCGACCACTAATGCCCCGATGACATCGGCTGTAAACTTCTCTTTCTTCAACTTCAAGTCATCAAAAGCCTTGACAATGATGCTTGTAGAGGAAATGGAAAGCATACAGCCGAGGAAGATGCAGTTCATCTTCTGCCATCCGAACATTTTTCCGACAAGGAAGCCCGAGGTGAACATGATGACCAGCTCGGTGAGCACCATGATGGCGCCCGGGCCTCCTACCTTTTTCAATTTCTTGAACGAAAATTCAAGACCGATAGCAAACAACAGGAAGACCATACCGATCTCGCTCCATGTCTTGACGCTTTCCTCATCGTGGATGTCAGGAAAATATGAGAAATAATGTCCTATCAGAAACCCTGCCACGATGTAGCCCAACACCAACGGCTGCTTCAACCACTTGAAAATGACAGTGGTGATGCCCGCCGTGATGAGAATCAGAGCCAAGTCATAGAATAAAGCCGGTACTCCTTCCATTGTTTGTCGGTGTGTTTGTTATTTCTTGACGACTCTCTTCATCCAGATGCCTTCTTCGCTTCTTACCTGAAGGATATAGGTGCCGTTGGAGAGGTCGCTAAGGTTGATCACAGTATTAAGATTGTTGTCAACTGACTCTTTTTGCATGTACACAACCTGGCCGACGCTGTTGTAAACAGTAATCGTCACATCAGATGTGATGTTCTCGATGCTCACATTGATGATGTCGTTGGTCGGGTTAGGATGTACGTTGATTGCAGTTGCGTTGACTTCGTTGATGCCGTGTCCGCGCAATGATATTAACAATGCTGCTGACGGCTCGCTGTCGCCGCAATTGTCATTATGTCCTATCACTGAAAGCGCTACGTCGGTGTCAGGCTGATTCATGTTCCAGCTGATGCTGACGGTATTGCCGTTCGGTGTCATGGCGCCTGCTGTCGCCGGCTCGAGGATCCATTCATAGCTGGTAAACATAGGATCGGCTTCGACGCTGTATTCTGTCACAGCTTCCATGTTATACACATCTGTCGGTCCCACTGGGGTGGAAGGTGTGCTGATGGTTGTGAAGAAGACTGTTACATCGTGATAATATGATGTCTCCTGGCAGTCTTTATATTCAGCTGTGAGAACCACACTGCCGTTGTTGAAGTCAGCCTCAGACGGTGTGTAAATTGTCGATTCCGATAACGGATCACTGAATGTTCCTGTTCCCGCTGTTGTCCAACCTGCCATATAGCACCAGTTCGATGCGTTGTCTAATACGACCTCGATAGGAGCGATTGAGCAAGTGCTGATTTCTTCAATGCCTGAGATTGTAGGTACGCCCTGATAGCCTACAGTGATGTCGGCAGATGTCTCACCGCAGCCGTAAGCTGTGATGGTGATTGTGACGCTGCCGTTAGCGATATCCTGCTCACCGAAGGTGTATAGTCCATGGTGGAGCTGTCCGTCACCGTTAGATGTCACAACGACATTGTCGAAGTTATGTGCAATATAATACTCTTCCACATTGATAACACCCATACATGCTAAGGCATCGTTGCCTTGAGGCATCTCAATAGACACAGACTCTCTGAACGACACTGTCATATCGTCAGACATGGTCTGTGTGCCTTGGCTTGCTGTGATAGTGAGTGTCACACCACCGTTAGCGATATCTTGAGCTCCTGGGGTGTAGATAGCATCCGGAATTGTAACATCATTGAATGTGCCGTCACCAGCTGTGCTCCATTCCATCGATGTCTGGTTGTTGGCGTAACCTTCAAGTTGCGCTGTCTCACCTTCGCAGATTTCCATGTCAAGACCTGCGCTCACAGCAAGACTTCTGTCGGCTGGCAAAATCACGAAGTCAATCCAGCAGCAGTCGCTACCGCTTGACACGCTGGTGTCTTTTCCATACGACCATTTGAATGTGTGAGTACCTGCTGTTACCGCATATTGTGCTCTTGTCCATTCTACAGTGCCTGACCACTGAGCCTTTTCTTGACTGTCGATGAAGAAATGCATCTTGTCATAACTATGTTCAGATGACACTTTATAGTAGAATGCGATAGAGTCGTTTTCAGCCACATCGTAAGTCAATGTAACATAAGTCTCGGAATTGTCATTTATATGGGCAGATTTCAAGCAATACTGACCTTCGTAAGGCTCATCGGTGCAGAATGTCCATGGATATGCTGCGTGGTTCGTCCACAATGATGGATCGAGCTCGCCTGATTCGAAGTCTTCAACATTGAGACCGATCTTCGACATGAAGTCTCTTGTGTCGGTATATGCGCCTGATTCTACATTCAATGTGTAATCTGCGGCAAAGCCTGATGGAGCACCACCCACGTAGACAGTGTATTCAACATTTGTCGTAGCATCTGCAGCAATGCTGTTCAACGTCACTGTCGGATCACTTGTAAGCTGCATAAATGGGTTGTTTATGACGATAGTAGCGTCAGTAGTCCATGAGTCGGCGTTACCTTTGTTCTTGACAGGGAATGTGAGCTTGGCGGTCTCACCTGGGTCAAGACGACCGTTGCCGTTGCCAGTGATCTCGGTAATAGACACGTTGCCAATCTCAAAAACAGGAGCGTAAGCCTTTACGGTGATATGGCTCTCATAGCTGTCAGAACCACTTGTTATGACTACAACGAACTCGATTGTTGTTCTGTTCGGAATAGCATCCGACATTGTGAACTCAAATGCGTTGTCGATTGTTGTTGTGGTATTTGAAGCTATTGATGTGAAGTTGAATGTGCCGTTTGTGATAGTCACATATTCTGAATCTGTTGTGAGTGTTGCCGTACCTGCTGGAGCTTGTGAGTTACCCACATTTTTGAGCTGGATGTCGAAGCCGGCATTTTCACCGAAGTTGAGCTGAGTAGCAGCGTTGCTGAGCTCGTATTCGTTGATGATGATGTATGGTCCGCTTGCAGGAATCACCTCAATATCGGCCTCATAGCGGAGGTAGTTCTGACCCGTCACTGTAAGATGCAGTACTGTCGGAGGCACTTGTGGTGCTATCGTTATGTTTTGTACGCTGCCTGTTGCTGTCGCCACTCCGACAATCTCAAGGTTGTCGCCTTCGCCTTTTGTCAATGCGATGGAAGCGCCTTCTGGTGCTGTGATCTGGAAGTCGTCGAGACCGGCAAGCTGTACGTCTTGATGGTTCACTGTCATTGTCTGAGGCACCTGGGTGAAGACTCTCAAGAATGCGTCGCAGTGGGCTGTGAACATAGTATAAGTGATGTCTTTGCTGTCGGCATTGTAAGGCCATGAGCTCTGTGCAAGGAAGTATTTTCCTGCCACGTTGCCGAAAGCAGGCATCCAGTTGCCTGTCATTGGAGCAGCCGGCTGGAATGGACCATAGTCTGGCATGAAGTCGCCGTCAAAGAGGTCATAAACGCCCCATACGTATGCGTCGTTGACGAAAGAGTAGGAGACCTCTGTAGGGCTGAGCACGCCGACAGCGCCGGCATTCTCGCCGTTGTATGTGCGGCGCATCCATTTCTCTGTGAAGCAGTTGCCGTTAGATCCAGTGTAGTTGAACATACCTGTCTGGCAGTTGATAGACATGAGGAATGGTAACTTGCCCACATTGTTCATCTGGTCGACATGCTGGTTGCGCACTGCTGGCTCACCCCATCCTTCGTCCAGACCGTGGTCGCGGTGCTGTACCCAGAAAGTACCTGCATTAACAGCGTCAACAACTTGTTGTGGTGAGCCACCTGTCCAACCACCCATCTCTGATGGAGTGGCAGGGATGTAATTCTGACCGTTAGGACCGAAGTAATTGGTCACAGATGAGGTGTTTTGTGCTGATGACCAGATGTTGCCTGGTGTTCCGTCATAGATGCAGTTGATACGCTGTGGAGTGTAACCATGGTTGCGCATATAACCGCCAAAGACTTCTGAACACAACTGGAACCAACGCTCTGTCTGCCATCCTAAAGCCGTGATAGGGCTCTGATAGAAATCCGAGTCCATATTAGGTGCGGTCTCATAATCAATCTGTTTGCTTACGAAGATCGGAAGCTCTGCTTCATTCTGTGCCACGAGGCGTGAGAACACCATGTCAGGAAGGTTGTCGTTGCCTGCTGCGTCAGCATAGAAGTTGTCTGTGATACAGCTGCCACTATATGGATGGCCTGTCGTTTCTGCCGGAATACCCTGGCTCATGTTGGTGTTGTGGTCGCCAAACAGACACACGGCAACAGGAGCGATCTCCCAGTTATCGTATGCGTTGTGGAACCATGTCTTCATCTGAGCAGTGGTGGTAGCTGGCATCTCATCGATACGGTAGACCTCGGTGATGATACCTTGTTTCATACGGTGCTCTTTCAGCTGCTGTGCGTATGGAGCCCAAGCGTCGTTGTTTGGGGTGATGATGATGTATTCAGCACCTTCAGCGCCATCGCGGAGCCACTGCTGCATACGTGCTTCATAGTCGATGACAGGAAGCTGGTCGTAGTTTACCAATTCAGCTGCAAGGATAGGATCCCAGTATGGTGAACGCAGACGGTCTTCGCCGAAATGGCCGTTACCGCCTTCATAGCTTAATGAAAGCTCGACATTGGTGAAAACCACGAGTTCCTTGGTCACAGGGTTGTACTGGAATGGGGTGATTGACACTGTCACTGCGTCGACACCACGAATGTATGACCTGCTGACCTCAAATGGATTCTCAGGATAGTAGGCGTCGTTGTCATACACCTTCATGTCTTTCTTATAATCCATGTCGGGCTCTTCGTTCTCGTTCTGGATGCGAAGGGCAGGAGCTATGTTCACGTTTTTGATGACCTGACGGTCGGCATGAACCACGTTCAAGGTGGCTGTTGAACCTTGCGGGATAGCCATCAAACGGCTCTCGGTAGGCAAGTTAGGACAGCCTTCTGTGTTTGGAATGACGATGCCTTTGATTGAAATCTCTGACATCTCTTCTCCGCGGTAGTTGAGCTGGTTGAGTGTGAAACTGCCAAGCTCATAGTTGATACGCATCCCGTCACGGGTCTTCTGGCTTACTGAAAAGCCTTGTTCTCCCTTAACAGGATAGGTGTAGGTCTGAGCCATCGTCACGTTTGCAACAAAAGCAAACAATCCGACGATGAACAATCTACGTAAGTTGAATTTTTTCATCTGATATAATTTTAAAGGTTAATAATCTATACGAGACCTCCGAATCCCATGAATGCCATGGCGAGGATGCCTGCTGTAATCAATGCGATTGGGGTGCCTTTGGTGCCTTCAGGAGCCTCCATGAGGTCGATGTGCTCACGTATGCCCGAGAAGATTATCAATGCCAAAGCGAAACCGATGGCGATACCGGCTGCGTAGATGACAGCCTCGCCCACGTTGTTGCCGTAGATGAAGCCTTCGCCGACGACCTTCAATGAGACGCCGAGAACGCAGCAGTTAGTAGTGATCAATGGTAAAAACACGCCTAATGCGGTGTACAACGACGGACTTATCTTCTTCAAGATAATCTCGACCATCTGCACCAAAGCGGCGATGACAAGGATAAATGCAATTGTCTGCAAAAACTCCAAGCCGTGAGCCACGAGAACGTATTTGTTTAATAGATATGTCACCAAAGTGGCGAGCACAAGCACGAAGATAACGGCAGCACCCATACCGACAGCGGTGGATGTCTTCTTGGAAGTGCCTAAAAACGGGCATATTCCGAGGAACTGCGCCAAAATGACGTTGTTGACAAGTATTGTCGAAATAAGAATGATGATGATTTTCATGGCACTTTGTTATTTAGTTTTCTTTAATCTGTTGACTAATGCGATGAGATATCCCAAAGCGATGAATGCTCCTGGGGCGAGCACGAAGATCAGGATGGTCTGTGCGTCGTCAGCAAGGAAACGGTAGTTGAAGATGCTTCCGCTGCCGAGAATCTCACGAATCGAACCGAGGACCGTCAAGGCGAAGGTGAATCCTAAGCCCATGCCGGCACCGTCCAAAATCGATGGCCACACAGGATTTTTCGAAGCAAAAGCTTCAGCACGTCCCAAAACGATGCAGTTCACAACGATAAGAGGGATGAACAAGCCTAATGTCTCGTAGATGTCTGGCACGTAAGCCTGCATAACAAGCTGAACCACAGTCACAAACGAGGCTATGACCACGATGAAACATGGGATACGCACCTTGTCTGGAATGAAGTTCTTCAATAATGAGATTACTAAATTCGACATTATTAACACGAATGTTGTCGCTAGTCCCATCGACATGCCGTTGATGGCGCTCGTCGTGGTGGCGAGGGTAGGGCAGCATCCTAACAAAAGGACGAGGATAGGGTTCTCCTTGATAAGTCCTTTGGTGAAAGTTTTCCAGTTACTCATTGTTTCCTCCTTTCATGAATTGGTCTTTGTTTGCCTCGAAGCCTCTCGCAGCCAGGTCGACAGCCTCTGAGAAAGCTCTCGAACTGATAGTAGCTGCTGTGATAGCATCGACATCGCCGCCGTCTTTCTTCACTTTAAGCTTGAAATTGGCAGGATTTTTGCCGTCGAACTGGCCTTTGAACTTCTCATTGACCATGTTGGCACCCAGACCTGGTGTCTCAGTCTGTGACAAAACCGACACCTTATTAATATTACCATTGGCAAGCATACCGACCATCAAGTCGATTCTGCCGCCGAATCCGTTCTTGGAATAAGTCTTGACAGCTGCTCCAATGAATTGATTGTCAGCGTCAAAGGCTAAATTGTAAGTCAAGTCTCCAATCACTTGAGTCTCGATAGTTGCAATAGCGACATCGGTTTTAAGAACCTCTTCAATAGCCGCTTTGTTCTTGTTGGCCTCGACCTGGTCGATGGCAGGTTTTGTCAAGCCGTAGATAAAACCGAGCACTCCGCCCGACACTATGGTGATTACCATCAGGGCGATGAGCATATTCTTTAATGTTGATTCTTTCTTTGCCATAATTTTCAAAATTTAAGATTCAACAATTATTTAACAACACCAAAACGTTTCGGCTTGAATGCCTTGTTGATGAGCGGCACAACGGCGTTCATGATAAGGATTGCAAACGAAACACCTTCCGGATACTGGCCCCACAGACGGATGATGACTGTGATGGCGCCTATGCCGATACCGAAAATAATCTTGCCTGGGGTGGTCATCGGTGATGTCACCATATCTGTCGCCATGAAGAAGGCTCCGAGGATGAGACCGCCGTAAACCAGATGATACCAAGGGGCGATGTACTGTGTAGGATCGACGAGGTAGCAGATGCCTGTCATGATGAACACGGTGAGAAGGATGCTCAACGGTGTCCAGATGTCGATGATCTTCTTGCAGATGAGGTAGACGGCTCCGATGAGCAACGCTATAGCGCAGACCTCACCGAAAGCACCGCCACGGTTGCCGAGCACCATGTCCAGAAACTCCATATCACCTGATTTTGCAAGTGTCCCGACACCTGATTCCTTCAAGAGGCTCAATGGTGTAGGGCCTGTCACTGCATCGGCGAAGAATCCGGTATCGAAGATCGGCTGTGCCTTTGGCCATGTCGTCATCGCGACAGGGAAGGAGATGAGCATGAACACACGACCCACTAATGCCGGGTTGAACGGGTTCTTGCCCAAGCCGCCGAACGACATCTTCGCGATGCCTATTGCGACGACGCTGCCCACAATAACCATCCATATCGGAAGGTTGGCAGGCACGTTGAAAGCCAACAAAAGACCTGTCAGGGCTGCTGAGCCGTCGTTGATGGTCAATGGGCCTTTGATGAGATATTTCTGGATGAGCCATTCGGTCAGCACGCAGGCTGACACCGAGACGATGGTCAGACGCAGAGCATACCAGCCGAAATAATAAACGGCAACAAGCAGAGCAGGTATCAGTGCGATAATCACTGAATACATTATTTTCTTTACGCTTAAGTCTCCATGAACATGCGGAGAACCTGATATTGTCAACTGATTCATAGCTATTTCTGATTACGTGAACGTATTAATTGTCCTGTCTTTGTCTTGCCGTAACGGATGTAGTCGGCCAGCGGGATGTTGGCAGGGCAGGTGAACTCGCATGAGCCGCATTCGATGCAGTCCATGATATTGTGTTTCTCTGTCTCCTCGAATTTGTTCTGACGTGCGAGACGGTTCAGGAGATATGGCTCCAGTCCCATCGGGCATGCCTGCATGCACTTGCCGCAGCGGATGCAGTTGCTGACCTTACGTGACTGAGCGTCTTTCTCGTTGAGCATCAGGATGCCAGAGGTGCCTTTGATGGTTGGGAATGTGGTGACACTCACCGACTTGCCCATCATAGGACCGCCGTTGATGAGGTTAGCTGTGTCTTCAGGGAGTCCGCCAGCCGCCTCGATGAGCATGTTGGCAGGAGTGCCGATTCTTGTAAGGAAGTTCGATGGCTTCTTCACAGACTTGCCTGTCACGGTGACGACACGGTAAACCAACGGTTTGTTTTTCTGAACAGCCTCATATATGGCGAATGTTGAAGCCACGTTGACGACGACGCAGCCTGTCTCGATAGGCAGCTTGCCTGACGGCACCTCGCGCCCTGTCACCGACTTGATGAGCTGTTTCTCACCGCCTTGAGGGTATTTCGTCTTCAACGGCTGGATCTCGATGCCTTCGAAATACTTGTCATTCTTGACAATCTCGTCGAGTTTCTTTGCTGCTTCCATCTTGTTGACTTCGATGCCGACCACGCCTTTAGGTGCGTTGACGGCTTTCATGATGACTTTCACGCCCACGAGGAACTCGTATGGTTTCTCAAGCAACAGCCTGTTGTCGCAGGTGAGGTAAGGCTCGCATTCCGCTGCGTTGATGATTACGTATTCGGCTTTCTTGTCCTTGGGTATCATCAGCTTGACGTATGTCGGGAATGTGGCGCCGCCGAGACCCACGATGCCGTGCTGTTTGATGCGTTCAACAATCTCTTCGCTTGAGAGTGTGATATCTTTTACTAAGGTGTCGCTGGTGTCGATGCCTTCGAGCCATTCGTCGCCTTCCACGTCGATGAAGATGGCTGGCTTACGGTAGCCAGTGTGGTCCATCACCTCGTCGATCTTGTTGACGGTGCCGCTCACTGACGAGTGCACGTTGGCGCTGATGAAGCCTTTCGCCGTGGCGATGAGCTGTCCCACCTTCACCTTGTCGCCTTTAGCGACTATCGGCTCCGCTGGAGCGCCGAGGCACTGGCCGAGCGGGATGATCACCTGTTTCGGAATCTCAAATGTGATGATGGGTTGATCCGACGAAAGCTTGTTTTCTTCCGGATGAACGCCACCTTTTGGAAATGTCTTAATTGGATTCATACCTATTCTTTACTTTCGTTTGGTTGTTCAACAATAATTTCTTTCGGTTTCCTTGGCGGGAAGTTGACCTCGTGGATGCTTCCGCGTGGGCAGGCTTCGACGCATTTGCGGCACTGCTTGCACTTCGTGAAGTCGATGTAGGCGAGGTTGCCGCGCATCTCGATGGCCTCGAAAGGACAGGTCTTGAAGCACTTCTGGCAGCCGATGCAGCTCACCTTGCAGTTCTTCATCGCGATGGCGCCTTTCTCCACGTTGTTACACGCCACATACACACGACGGTTGTTCTTGCCCTTGGCGCGAATCTCGATGACGCCGCGCGGACAAGCCTTGGCGCATGCACCGCAGCCCACGCATTTGTCTTCGTCGACCTCAGGAAGACCCGTCTCTTTGTTGATGTGGAGGGCGTTGAACTGGCATTTCTTCACGCAGTCGCCCAAGCCGAGACAGCCGTTAGGACATCCGTTCTCGCCAGCGTAGAGTGTGTTGGCGAAGCCGCAGATGTCAGCTCCTTCATAATGCACCTTAGATGGTGCGTTCTCACAAGTACCGTTGCAGCGTACTACAGCAATCATTGGCTCGGCAACGGTAGCGGTAAGTCCAAGTAATCCGGCCACTTTAGACATGTCGGAGCTCGGACAGTTCAAACCAGCGAGACTCTGCTTCTCGGCAGCAGCCTTGACACAAGCCTCGGCAAAGTTACGGCATCCAGCGAAGCCACAGCCACCACAGTTGGCACCGGCAAGCACCGATTCCACCTCGTCGATGAGCGGGTTCTCTTCAACCTTGAATTTCTTCGCGACGAAGAACAGTATCACCGCCGCCACTCCTCCTAAAATTCCCAGAATTACAAGGGACCAAAGTAAAATGTTACTCATAAAACAATACATATTTTTAGCGGTTGCAAAATTACTAATTTTATATTAATTAAACAAGGAAAAAACGCAAAAAATGTAACCTCTTAATAATTAAAGAGTAACGTGCCACCAGCCGTTTCGACTGAAACGGAATGAAATGGAGCGATATGGATAATCTTAGAAAAAATTGTTTTTTTATAAAAAACTTTATAATTTTGCAAATTCAAACTATTGAAATATGAAAAGATTATTATTATTTTTTGCCCTTATTTTATTGGGAATCATTGGCTTTGCCCAAAACACTTCGCCTTTGGTGGTGAAGGATTTCGTGCTCCAGACCAATGGCATCATGGACATCGACCAGGTGCCTCGCGACGCCCGTACCGACTGGGACAATAACCCTGTCTGTCAGATTCAGGTGAAAGCTGTTGGATTTGATGAAAATCTTATGCAGAAGTTCACTTTCATTGCCAATGGCTTGGAAATAATGCATACCACAATGAAAAACGGTATGTTCATATTGTACGTTTCATCTAATAAAATGGGCGAAATCGTCATCAAACACATGGGCGACTGCACCTTCAAACTGCCTTACAAACTCGAAGGTCATAAGATTTATGTGATGACGCTCGGCATGGAAACCGCCACATTGGTAATCAGAACAATACCAACGAATGCAGAGATTTTTGTTGACAATCAGAAAGTTGGAACTGGCGAGGCGATAAGCGCTGTTTCCATTGGAGGCGAGCACCGCTACAGGGTGGTTTGCGAGGATTATTACACGAAAGAAGGTGTTGTTGTGTTCAGCAAACGTGAGGAAAAGTCAATAAACGTTGAACTTGAGCCGAATTACGGATTCATAACCATAAAAACAGAGCCAAGTGGTGCAGATGTGTACGTGGACAATGTTAAAGTGGGTGTCACGCCTTATATGATGAAGAAGATAACGCTTGGAAACCACGTTGTCGAACTCAGGAAAAATGGCTACGAAATAGTTGCAGATATGGTTGCGGTGAACAAAGGCGAAGTTAACAAACAGCTTGAGAATGTTGCACTTATCGCCAAGCGTGTAGTCTATGGAACACTTTTTGTTACGTCAACGCCTGAAGGTGCTGACATTAATGTGGACGGTGACTATATGGGACGTACACCTCAGACTTTTAATATTGTTGCAGGAGAGCATAAGATTGTTTTAAACAAACAAGGTTGTACAGAAACTTCCAAAACTGTGATTGTCAATGAGAATCAAACAACAAATGTGAACCTGTATCTTGAATCAGGTCGCGAAATAACAATTACAACTAATGGTACCGGCGACAAGATTTATGTAGATGGAATTTATGTTGGCGAAAGCCCTTTGACAAAGTTGTTGGGGTATGGTAGTCATGAAATAAAAGCTTCAAATATCATCAATGTTGCGCAAAAGTTTTTCACGGTGGAGAGATCAGGAGGTGCCACAGAAGTCCATATTGAAATATCCAACAATATGAACGTTATCGTAAATGACGTTGAATTTGAGATGATTCCTGTGAAAGGTGGCACAATTATGCTGGATGAGAAACAAGAGACTGTTGACGATTTTTATATCGGGAAATTTGAGGTTACAAATGGATTGTGGAATGCGGTGATGGGTACAAATGACTTTATATATGAATATGACCATCCACGAAGCAATATTACCTGGGCAGATTGTCAGTTGTTTGTTAAAAAGCTTAATCAACTGACAAACAAGAATTTCCGACTTCCTACCAAAGCGGAATGGTGTTTCGCTTCAAACGGAGGAAACAGAGGAAGAGGATATAAATACAGCGGCAGTGATGATAGTAATGAGGTGGGATGGGTATCTGGCAATAGTAATAATGAAACTCATCCTGTGGGAACTAAAGCTCCAAATGAACTCGGCATTTATGATATGACAGGCAATGTTTCGGAGTGGTGCCAAGATTATAATAAAGATGGTAAAGACGTTGGGCGTGTAAAACTTGGACTTAGCTATCATAAGGATACGTATAATATAGGTATATCTAAATTTGAGACATTATACTGTGGTCTACGTATTGCATACAGCCCTAATTATGCGAATTCTTCAAAAGGCAAAATGGAGATATCATCTAATCCTGAAGGTGCAGCAATTACTATTGATGGCAAAGATTTTGGCGTGACACCTTTCGTGTTTGAAAACGCCCCGGGTAAATATACTGTTACTATTTCTATGGATGGCTATGAAGACGCTACACAAACAATAGAACTGAAAGCAGGATGGATTGAAACAACAATTATTGACATAACAAGAATTAAGCAACAGATTGTTTCCGACATAAAATGTGCTTTCTCGGTAAGCGATGATGTCAAAGTGTGTTTCGCAAAAGGTAACCTGCAATATCAGGCGTCGACGAAAACGTATCGTTTTGCGGAGCATCCTTGGGAAGTGATCGGCAAAGGCAATGAGAAGAAATCTCCGACATACAAGAACTGGATTGACTTGTTTGGTTGGGGCTCTGGCGATAACCCTACAATGATGTGGAAAGACCAACCTAAGAGCACTTTCGTTGATTGGGGTAAAAATGATATTAGTAATGGTGAAGGAAAGAAATGGTTTACTCTGGAACATGAACAATGGTATTATGTTTTTGTATCACGACGAACAACGTGTGGGGTTAATTATGTACTTGCAACGGTAAATAAAGTGAAGGGGGTGATTTTGCTGCCTGACAATTGGGATATGTCAATTTATAGCTTGCGAACAGATGCTGCATATTCGAGCAACATGATATCTCAAGCGGTATGGGAAAACACGCTAGAACCTAATGGAGCGGTCTTTTTGCCTGCGACTGCCGGTGAATTCAATTTTAAATTGGATAGTGTTGGGGTCGCACATGGCGCATATTGGTCGGCAACAGAAGATGATGATATTCGTGCATACCAAGTCAGTTTCCATGAAAAAGACAAAGATTATCCTATTATTTATACTGAAGATGGCGTGTCTTCAGGAACTTCTGCAGGAAAAACTAATGGATTCAGTGTTCGCCTAGTACGGTTGGCGGAATAATTGAATATTAAAAATAATTATTTGTTGCTTTATCCAAAAAATCGTATATTTGCAGTTTCCAAATATTGCAAATATGAAGAAGGCGTTTTTACTTTTTACCCTTATTTTACTGGGAATCATAGGCTTTGCCCAAAACACGTCACCTCTTGTGGTGAAGGATTTCATGCTCCAGACCAACGGCATCATGGACATCGAACAGGTGCCTCGTGATGCGCGCACCGACTGGGACAACAATCCCGTCTGTATGATTCAGGTGAAAGCTGTGGGCTTCGACGAGAACCTGATGCAGAAGTTCGTATTTGTGCCTAACGGATTGGATATCATGCACAAAACCATAAGAGACGGCATGGTGATTCTGTATGTTTCATCGAACAAAACGGGTGAAATCGTCATCAAACACATGGGCGACTGCACATTCAAGCTGCCTTACAAACTCGAAGGCCATAAAATCTATGTGCTGACTCTCGGTATGGAGACCGCTACATTGGTGATCAGAACAATACCTACAAACGCTGAAATATATATTGACAATCAGAAAGTTGGCACGGGCGAGGCGATAAGTGCCGTTTCGATTGGCGGCGAGCATCGTTACAGAGTTGTGTGCGAGGATTATTACACGAAAGAAGGCGTTGTTGTTTTCAACCAACGTGAGGAAAAGTCAATAAACGTTGAACTTGAGCCGAATTACGGATTCATCAATATCAAAACCGAGCCGAGTGGCGCCGAGGTGTATGTCGATAACACGAAAGTGGGCACGACGCCTTATATGATGAAGAAGATAACCCTTGGCAATCACGTTGTCGAACTGAGAAAAACGGGTTATGAGATCTATGCAAATATGGTGACAGTCAATAAAGGCGAGATAAACGTGCAGATGGAGAATGTCGTGCTGGCTCTCGAAAAGGTCGTTATGGGTACGATGTATGTCGGCTCATCGCCTGAAGACGCTGACATTTTCGTTGATGGCGATTATAAGGGTCGTACGCCTCAGACTTTCGAGATAAAAACCGGACAACATCAGGTAAAAGTCTCTAAACCTGGCTATTCATCGAGCATGAGGACGGTGGTTGTGAACGAAGGTGTTGTTGCCAATGTGAATATGTATCTGCAGGTCGGTCGCGAGATATCAATTTCCACCGGTGCAAGCGGCGATATGGTTTACGTTGACGGAGAATTTATCGGCGAGTCTCCTCTGACAACCATGATGTCGTACGGACAACACGAAGTGAAGGCGGTGAGAGACAACAAAACCGCCACACAGGCAATAATGGTCGAGCAGAGCGGCGGTACCACTTCGGTGGAGCTGTCGTTTGAGCTTAAAAACTTCACATGCAAAGTAAATGGGCTCTCATTCGATATGATAGCTGTGAAAGGCGGCACTTTCACAATGGGTTGCACTTCTGAGCAAGGTGCTGATTGCAGCGATAATGAGAAACCGGCACACAGAGTCACGGTGTCTGATTATTACATCGGAAAATATGAGGTTACAGTAGCGCAGTTTGAGGAGTTTGTAAGCGAAACAGGCTATAAGACTGATGCGGAAAAAGCAGGCTTTTCAAATATGATTAAAAAAGTTAACGATAAAGGTCAGTGGACTGAAGTAAAAGGCGTGAATTGGCGTTGCGACGGACAGGGAAATATCAGAAAAAGCTCTGAAAACAACCATCCGGTGATGTATGTAAGCTGGAATGATGCCAAAGCGTTCTGTGAGTGGCTGAGAGCTAAGACTGGCCAAAAATTCCGTCTGCCAACAGAAGCTGAATGGGAATACGCCGCAAGAGGTGGTAACAAAAGCCGTGGCTTCAAATACGCCGGAAGTAACAATAGAAATGACGTTGACCATAATGTGTCTTATTACGATGAGGGTTCAAATACAGAACCAGTTGGTTCAAAAGCACCTAACGAGCTGGGAATATACAATATGACTGGCAATGTCGAAGAGTTTTGTTGCGATTGGTTCGGCGATTACAGTAATGAAAAACAAATCGACCCAATTGGTGCAATAAATGGTGTTAAGATCATTGCTCGAGGTGGAGCTTATATATATATCGATAAGGATCTTCGTGTGACAAGAAGGATGTCTGAATATCCGCATACTGCAAGAATAGCCAATGGATTCCGTCTTGCGATAAATCCGGCAGATACGATGGATATCATGAATTATGTCGCCAATAATGTTAGAGGTTATGTAGAGTTTGATTCATGGCCTCAAAAGGCTGATGTAGAAAGAAATGGTAGGTCGTGGGAAACTCCGCAGTTACTTAATATTGCGCCAAATACACCATATACCTATACAATTTCAAAACATGGATATGAGGATACAATTATAAACCTCAATGTTCAGTCTCGCGATACCGCAAAAATTTATGTAGTGCTACAAAGACCGAAGAAAGAACACGCTGAAATTAAAAATACAGATGTTGTGAGCAGAGGCGTTTTCTCAATTAGCGATAATCGAAAAGTTCATTTTGCAAAGGGTAACCTCCAGTATCAGGAATCTACAAATACATGGCGTATAGCCGAACAACCATGGGAGGTTGTTGGTAATAAAAATATGTACATCTCTTTGGATAGTTATAAAGGGTGGATTGACTTGTTCGGTTGGGGAAATAGCGGTTCCCCGACAGAGATTTATAGAAGTGTGGATGAATCTCCTTATGACTGGGGCAAGAATAATATTAGTAATGGTGGCGGAAGAACATGGTTTACTATAAATGCATTTGAGTTGGAATACATATTGTCAGAGAGAAACACACATTCCGGCATCAGATTTGCAAAAGGAAAGGTCAATGGTGTCAATGGCTTGATATTGTTACCTGATGATTGGGATGGTTCAATATTCAACCTCCAGGATGCGAACAATTTGAATGCTAAATTTACTTCAAACAAGATATCTCTGGATGATTGGAATGGTAAGTTCGATCAGGCAGGTGCGGTGTTCCTACCTGCAGCAGGTAGGCGAGATAATATAACGGTGAGCGAAGTCGGTTCATGTGGTTATTATTATACTGGTTTTTATTATACTGGAATTAAGGCAAGAGTGTGGTTTGACAATAAAGGAATGTCAAATAATGTAGCTGTTAACAACGAACATGTTGGTCATGCCATCCGTCTCGCTTGCCCAGTGGAATAAATTGTAGATTTTTAAAAGATTGTTGACAATGAAAAAAATTCTCTTTCTTACAATAACGCTCTCATTATCAATGTTTTGCCTTTCGCAGAACTTCAAGGAAAACCGCAAAAAAGCTGACAGAATAAAGGCCGACGATGCATATTATTTCGGCGAGAGCGGCGAATGTAAAAATTCTCGCAAAGCTGACGAGGAGGCGATGAAGGAACTGCTCGAAAACATAGCAATGGACAAGTCGCTGCACCCGATTTATTTCCAGAACTCTGATGACGAGGACGAACAGCATGAGCGTATCATGGGAACCTTTAGCGAAGTGCTCAAGAAGCAGTCCGACGACCTCGTTCTGGACGATGGCAACGGCTCTGCAAAGGCTTTCCGCTATATCAAGAAAAGCGTCTTTGCCGAACTCTGCAAAGTGAGAGAGTCGAAAATAAAGGATTATATCGCGGAAGCCATGAACGCCGAAGACCTTTACAAGATCGGTGACGCACTGCGCTATTACTATTGGGCTCTCATATTATGCCACTCGCATCCGGATGGTAACTCTTTGAAATTCAGGGAGGAAAGAGGTCTGGAAGTCAACTGCTACAGATGGCTGCTGCGCCGCACCGAAAATATTCTCGCCGACGTGACGGTCATTCCTCTGAAACAGGAAAAAGGCGACAACAACGAGTTTATCTTCAAATTCTCTTACCTCGGAAACGGTATCGACGGTCTTAATTTCTCGTACAACAACGGCAACGGCACAGCCCAAGGCACGGTCGACAACGGCTTGAGCACCGTAAAACTCGTGCATTCCGACATGCATAACGTCAACATCGTTATCGACTTGGAGAACACTGAAGCTGTCAAATTTTACGACCCTGAAGTGTATTCAATAATAAACGCCCTCGACGAACAGATAGATTTCCCTGGCTCAAAAAAATTAGTCCCAATCGACAAAGCCAAGAAAGTGAATAATGTCAATGAAGAGAAGACGTATGCCGACAAGAATATTGCCCAATCAATGGAAAAGTCGGAGGAGTTTATCAATACCGTCGCTTCGTTGGAGCCACAGAACGATTATCTCAAAACAATGGAAAAAATCGAGAAGGCTATTGCGAAAAAAGACCTCAACAGCATGGAGAAATATTTCACTCCAGATGGGATGCAGATGATGAGAGACCTTTTTAGCTATGGTAATGGAAAAATTATAGGAAAACCTTCATACAAACTCCTTGATTTCAACGACGAAGTGCTTTGTCGCTCCATTACCATGCAGTTCGACTTCAAAGGCAATGTGAGTTTTATCCGCGATGTGGTGTTCCGTTTCGACAAAAACACCAAAAAAGTCAAGTCAATAGCGTTCCGTTTGACGGATATCACTGAGAGTCAGATATTTGCGAAAGAGAAATGGTCGGATGAGGCACGTCTCACGCTGATAAACTTCATTGAGGACTACCAGACAGCCTACGCCCTGAAACGTAAGGAATATCTCAACCAGATATATTCCGAAAGTGCTTTGATTATTGTCGGTTCGGTTCTGAAAGAGACCAAGAAAACCGATGACATCAGGCTTGACGAGAAGGTGAGAATCAAATACGACACATTGTCGAAAGGCCAATACATGAAACGTCTCGAAAGAGTGTTTGACAACAATGAGTTCATCAGCATCCGTTTCACAAACACCTCGTTCAACACTGTTAACAATATCAACAATGTGATTGGCGTTCAGCTCAAACAGGAGTACTTCTCAAGCAATTATGGCGATGTGGGCTATCTCTTCCTGATGGTGGATTTGCGTCACGAGAAGCCGATAATTCATGTGAGGACATGGCAGCCAAACGAGACGCCTGTGGATGACATTATCAACGATAAGTCATTTGTGTTCATGTAGTTGCGTTATCGAATTTCGTACGTGAACTCGTTTTTAAGCCTGTCTCTGAAAAAATACAGTATCACATAATACACCGCCAGTGCCCCGATTCCGACAAGCGCAGCCAGCCATTCCATTATCAGGTTGCTCAAAACCACAGTTAACACAATGATTATCAACGTCGGGATGAAGTAGGCGAGGAGCGCGGCCTTGTTGCCTTGTCTGGCACTCATGATGATGCTGACTGGCTGACCCACAATGAATTCCTTGTCTTGCGGCCGTGGCACGGTGATGCGCTTCTCTTTCATCTCCGACATGCCACATGCCGACTTTATGTTGCATGAGCCGCATGAGCTGGCGCTAAGTATCTCTATTTCAAGGTCTTGCTCTCCGATTCCGACCACCACTCCGGGATGTGAAACATGTTCTTCCATACAAAAATAATTTTATGCAAAAATAGTAAAAATTTTATAATTTTGCATCATAAAATGTAAACTATGAAAATCGACATCGAAAAATACAAAAACAAAGCTATTTTGTTGAAAGACAATACGATATCATGGCTTAAAGGCTTTACTTTCCCTGGTTTTCGAGGCATGCCATTCTACGATGTGCTGGTTTATTTCGTCAGAGGCTTCACCAAAGGCTGGCTTAGCGACCGTGCCGCAGCCGTGGCATACTGGGTGTTTATGGCCCTGTTCCCCGCAGTAATGGTGCTTTTTACCTTTATACCTTACATGCCGCTTGAAGGCGTGGAGGAGACGATAGTCGGTTTTATCGAGCAGATGGTGCCTCATAACATAGCCGGAAAAGTGATTGACACCATCGATGAAATCATGTCGCATCAGCATGGGACACTTATGTCGATAGGTATCATCATGGCGTTTTATTTCAGCTCGGGAGCAATTAGGGCGTTCTTCCGCGGATTCGCCATGGGCGTCAACAACGCAGGTAAACTGTCGATGGTCAGGATGTACGGCGGCGGACTGCTGACCACATTGATTATCGGATCGTTGTTGATTGTGTCAATATCTTTGATAATCATCGGAAACAACATCTTGCCTTGGTTTTTCAATCAAATTCATTTCTATAACAACTTCGTGATAACGCTGATAAATATCGGACGTTGGCTTCTTACAGTCTTCGCGCTTCTGATTGGTGTCGCGGTGCTGTATTATTTCGGAAATCCCAATAAAGACAGGAAATTTCGACTGTTTACACCTGGAACCATAATGTTTACGTTACTGTTTATCATCGGTACCATTGGCTTTAACTATTATATCTCCAATTTCTCAAATTACAATGCGCTTTACGGCTCCATCGGCGGTGTAATCATATTCCTGCTGTGGATTTATGTCAACTGCACCATCGTTATGATAGGTTATGAGCTCGATGCCTCGATTTTCCAAGCGGAAATGAAAGCATTGCCTGAGGTTTCAACCACTCGTCATTTCGACTGAAGCGGAGCGTAATGGAGACCTGAGCTGGCGAAAGCATTCACCTTTAGTGAATAAATCACCGCCTATCAATTGTTCCGTAATATTCAACTGCCGGAGATTTATTCACCTGAGGTGAATGCTTTCGCAGGCTCAGGTCTCGACTTCGCTCGAAATGACGTAAAAACTTTGTTGACGTTTAATTATTTTTCGTATTTTTGCAAAAATTTTATTAAAATGCGAAGAATTGTTTTCATCGGAAGCGGAGCTATCGCCACAGCAATAGGTGATGTCCTCGCTCAGAAAAATAAGGACGAAATATATCTGTTATCCATTGAGGATGAAGTGATTGAGATGATCAATACCATGCATGTCAACAGTTCGTATTTTCCGAAATGCAAACTCAGTGAGAATCTGAAGGCCACGAGCGATAAAAACGTGCTGCTTGAGGCAAACGTGATTTTTCTCGCCATCCCTTCGACAGCTGTGGTGGGTTATCTTCAGGAAAACAAGGATTATATCAACCCGACAGCCTTGCTGGTCAACCTCGCGAAAGGCTTCGGAAACGGTGACCAGATTATCCCCGACAGTATTAAGTCATTCTTGTTCAATCCTTTCATGACGCTGAAAGGACCCTCGTTCGCACGCGAGATCATCAACCGTCAGGATACGGGGCTGACGGCCGCCACCACCGACGAAGAACTGTATAAAATCATAACGAATGTCTTTGATGACACTACAATCCGCACCGATTTCACCACAGACGTCACCGGCGTTGAATATGCCTCAATTTTGAAGAATATCTACGCCATCGTAATTGGAATGGTCGATGCCAACTTCGACTCGGCCAACCTGCGTTCCATCGTTATCACCAAGGCACTCAATGAGATGCGCCGACTGATAATCACCTTTGGAGGCGAGAACAGCACCATGTACCATTATTGCGGATTCGGTGATTTCTCGCTGACAGCTCTCAACGATATGAGCCGTAACCGTACGCTCGGACTGCTTATCGGCAAGGGGTTCTTCAACAACTGCATGTCGGATAATGTGGTCCTCGAAGGCCGCATCGCTGTGGATATCTTCTATAAGAAACTCATTGATAATCAGATTGATACAAACGATTATCCGTTGATGTGTGAGCTTTATAAAGTACTTAACACCCCGAATTATCCTACGCGTAACTTCATCAAAAACATCTTGAAAAACTGATGGGAATTGTAGTACGACAGAGCATCAAGGGCACGTTGATGAACTACCTTGGCGTTGCCATCGGGTTCGTCACCACCTTCTTCGTGATGACCAAATATCTCACACAGGAAGAGATTGGTCTCACCCGTGTGATGGCCGACGCTGCTTTGCTGCTCTCTGGACTCGCAGCCTTGGGCACCAACACCTCGGCACTGCGTTACTACCCGTATTTCAAGGACAAAGCGAGCCGTGACCATGGCTTCTTCGGCTGGACGCTGATAGTCCCATTGGTCGGTTTCATCATATTCACAATACTGTTTTTTGTCTTTAAAGACTTCATAATCAGTAAGTTCAGCGATGAGTCACCTCTGTTCGTCGACTATATGTATCTCGTCATCCCGATGGCGTTTTTCATGATGTATATGACGGTGTTCGAGACCAACGCCAACGTGCTGATGCGTATTGTAATCCCTAAGTTGGTGCGCGAGGTGGGAGTGAGGCTCTTCACGCTCGGCGACTACATCCTTTACATCACTGGAGTCATCAGTCTTGACAGTATGGTGATAGGTCTTTGTCTTGCCTATCTTGTTGCTACACTATTGAATATCATATACTTAATCAGTCTTTCAAAAATCAGTTTCAAGATAGAGCCGGGATATGTTTCAAAGTGGTTGCGACGCGATTTCCTCTATTACACCCTCTTTTTGACGGTGGCGGCTGTGGTCGGTAACATCATCCCAAGCCTCAACACCTTCTTCATCTCCGCGAAGATGGGACTGGCAATAACGGGCATTTACACCATCGCGGCATATATGTCAAACCTCGTCGAGATGCCGTATCGTTCGCTGTCGGCTATCTCACGCCCGATAATTTCGCAAGCAATGAAAGACAATGATACTCAACGGGCTTCGATGATGTGTAAGAGTGTCTCGATGCATCAATTGATAGCAGGAGCGTTCGTGTTTTTCATAATATGGGTCAACATCGACCTGTTTTTCGAGCTGCTGCCAAACGGAGAGAAATACGTTGATGGAAAATGGGTGTTTTTCCTCCTCGGATTGGCTAAATTAGTGAATTCTTCATTAAATATTAGCGTTACAGTATTGAGTTATTCAAAATGGTATTACCTTCAGCTGATATTCACCGCAATATTGACTGTTACTGCTATCGTATTGAACAACAATCTGATACCGATTTGGGGAATGACAGGAGCGGCCTGGTCGTCAATCATCTCATTCACGATTTATTATTTGCTTTTGCTTTCATTGATAATGTGGAAGACCAAGATTTCACCATTTTCATGGAAAGAGCTGGTAGTGATTTTAGTGGTGGTAATTATGTTTGTATTAAATTGGTTAGCAGTTAATTATATATCAAAATCTATAATTTACTTTAATGATGCAGGTGTAGTCGTTAAGATAGTGGAGGCACTTGTTAGAACTGGCATTATTACAATTATTGGATTGATAATTGTATATTATACGAAAATTTCAAAAGAGATAAATGAAATAATAAATAAAATAATACGTCATTTCGACCGACCATAGGGAGTGGAGACCTGAGCTTGCGAAAGCATTCACCTTGGTGAATAAAGCTCCGCCAAATGAATTTGAGTGTACATAAAACATTCGTTTTGGAGATTTCTCGACAAGCTCGAAATGACAATGGACAAAAAATGAAAAAAGTATTTTTAGCATCGGTATTGCTGTCATTTCTGACGATTACAGCTTTCGCGCAGGTCAGAGGCGTGGTGAAAGACGCCAAAGGCAATGTGCTTGTGGGAGCCAACGTGGTATGGAGCGGCACTAACAACGGCACTATCACTGATGCAGACGGCAAGTTTGAACTAAAACCGCAAGATTCTGTAAATGAGATAGTTACGACATACGTGGGCTATGTTAACGACACCACTCAAGTTGATGGAAAAAGTTTCGTTGAGATAACCATGAGCGAGGGCATCGACTTGGATGATGTGGTGGTGAAGGCGCAACGCCCGATGGTGATGAAGGCCAAAGGTGCCCAAAACATTGATGTTATCGGCACTGCAGAGCTCTGTCGCGCCGCATGTTGCAACCTCGGCGAGAGTTTCTCCAACAACCCATCCGTTGACGTGAGTTATTCCGATGCCGCCACTGGTGCTAAACAAATAAAACTGCTCGGATTATCAGGTGGTTACGTACAGATGCTTACAGAAAATGTGCCTGCTTTCAGAGGTGCTGCGGCTCCTTTCTCGCTTGGTTACATCCCAGGCCCGTGGATGTCGTCGATACAGGTGTCGAAAGGCGCAGCAACAGTGAAAAACGGCTACGAATCTATCACCGGACAAATCAACGTTGAGTATCTGAAACCTCAGACCGACCAGACTCTCGATGTGAACCTGTTCCTCGACAGTCATCTTAAAATTGAGGCTAATGCCGAAGGAAATCTGCATTTTAACGATAAGCTAAGTACCGGATTGTTAGCGCATTACGAGAATATGTGGATGGAACACGACGACAACGGCGACGGCTTCATGGACATGCCCAAGGTACAGCAATTCGATGTGATGAACCGCTGGACTTACAAGTCAGACAAGTACATCCTGCAGGCATTGGTGAAGGCCTTGAAAGAGGATAGGAATGGAGGGCAGACTACACAAGCGCATCATCATTCGATGCGAAATGCCATTGATAATCCGTTATATAAGATAAATATCGGCACCGAACGATACGAGGGATTTGTGAAAAACGCATATATCTTTGACGAAGTCAAAAACACTAATGTCGCTTTGGTTTTGTCGGGTGCATATCACAAAATGAACTCGCTTTATGGTGTGCGAATCTATGACGTGAACGATAACACCGCCCATGCTCAGCTGATGTTTGAGACTGAATTGACGCCACATCACAGCATATCAACGGGTTTGTCGTACAATCACGACGGCTATGACGAGCATTGGGTGCTGTGGCGCGACATTGTGAAAGCGCCTGATGAGAACGTGGGAGGAGCTTATGCCCAATATACCTATAATCTTGATGAGAAACTCGTGCTTATGGCTGGTATCCGTGGCGATTACAGCGATTTATACGGCCTGTTTTTCACTCCTCGCGCTCATGCGAAATGGATGGTCGCCGAGTTTATGAAATTGCGACTGTCGGCAGGAAAAGGCTATCGTACGCCACGTCCGATGCTTGATTATCATACATATCTGGCGAGCAGCCGCGATATCATCATCGACGATAACTTGAAACAGGAGGAGGCGTGGAACTTCGGAGCGAGTGCGGCATTTGATATCGATATCTTTGATAAGTGCTTGGTTATCAATGTGGAATATTTTTATACCAACTTCCTGAATCAGGTTGTCACCGACCTCGACACCGACCCGCATCAAGTGCATTTCTACAACCTTGACGGGAAATCATACTCTCAGACGTTCCAAATCGATGCGACCTACCCGTTTTTCGAGGGTTTCTCGCTGCTTGGAGCGTTCAGGTATAACGATGTCCAGACTACCATTAACGGAGTGCTCCGCGACAAGCCTTTGACCAGCAAATACAAGGGTTTGGTGACAGCTACGTACAAGACTCCGCTCGAGATATGGCAGTTTGACTTGACATTACAGATCAATGGTGGCGGTCGCCTGCCTGACCCTTATGGCACTTTCGACACCTATCCGATACTTAACGCACAGATAACCAAATGGTTCCGTTGGGGCAACATCTATATAGGAGGCGAGAATCTGACTAATTTCAAGCAGAAAAACCCTATCTTGGGCTGGGACGACCCATGGGGCCCCGACTTCGATGCCACCATGATTTGGGGTCCTGTCGACGGCATCATGGGATATATAGGATTAAAATGGAAATTTATAAAGTATTGATGATATGAAAAAGCTGGTTTTATTAGTCTTTGCTGTGTTTTTGGCTGTTTTGGCAAACGCTCAGACAAAGAAAGAAGTGGTCTTCTCAACAGAACCTGAGATACATTGCGAGAGCTGTGTCAATAAAATCAAAAACAACATCCGTTTTGAGAAAGGAGTGAAGGCCATTAACCCTGATTTGAACACAAAACTCGTTACTATTCAATACGATAGCGAGAAAACCGATATTGAAAAGCTGCAAAAAGCATTTCAAAAAATAGGGTATAAGGTAACCGTCGTTGTGCCTGAAGAGAAAAAAACGGATGAAAATCCGTCTAATGATGGAACAAAATGAAGATAATCATCGTCGGCACATCTCATCCATATCGTGGGGGCATAGCAGCCTTCACCGACAGACTTGCCACTGAGTTTGCCAAGGAAAGTGTTGATATTGAAGTGGTTACATTCAGGCTTCAGTATCCATCGTTACTGTTCCCCGGCAAGACTCAGTATTCCGACGCTAAGGCTCCTGAAGGCTTCATTGTTGAACGTAAAGTCAACTCAATCAATCCGTTAAACTGGATAATGGTGGGGAAGGAGATCAGGAAAAAGAACCCCGACATAGTGATATTCACATATTGGATGTCATTCTTCGCTCCTTGTTTCAGCAAGATAGCAAAAATAGTTAAAAAGAACCGTCACACAAAGTGTATCGGATTGATACACAATATGATACCGCATGAGAAATCGGTGCTTGACAAAATGTTCGCACCTCGTTTTGTGAAGGCTATGGACGGCTTTGTGACGCTCTCAAAATCGGTTTTGGACGATGTGAAATCGCTTGATAATCAAAACAAACCGAAATGTTTTGTGCCTCATCCATTATACGACCACTTCGGTGAGATTTTGGACAGAAAAGAGGCGAAAAAGCACTTAGGTCTGGATGAGAATTGTAGATATATGCTGTTCTTCGGATTGGTTCGCGCATACAAAGGCCTCGACCTTTTACTGGATGCTTTTGCGGATGAACGGCTCCGAAACCACCACGTAAAGCTCCTTATCGCAGGTGAGTTCTATGATGACCCGAAACCATATCATGAACAGATAGAAAAACATTGTTTGCGTGATTTGGTAATCATTAAGAATCAATATATAAGCGATGATGAAGTGAAGTATTACTTTAATGCTTCTGACATCGTCGTACAGCCCTATAAATCGGCTACTCAGAGCGGTGTGACACAGATTGCGTATCACTTCGAGAAGCCTATATTGGTTACCAATGTGGGAGGGCTGGGTGAAATCATCCCGAACGGCAAAGTGGGCTATGTGGTGGAGCCGAATCCGTCATCGATAGCCGATGCTTTGGTCGATTTTTATGAAAATGAGAGATATAACACGTTTGTTGAGGGTGTAAAAGAAGAAAAAACGAAGTATCAGTGGTCAAACATGACTGCTGCGATTAAGAATATGCTATGAAGAAGTTGATTGCTTTGTTTACAAAGATATTTCCGCGTCAGACGCTGATACGTTTTAGCGCGCTGTTCAGCTTCCTGATCAGGCCGTTTTATATAGGCAACAAGGTAGAGTGCCCGGTGTGCGGAAAACACTTCCGCAAGTTCCTGCCGTATGGCTATGGTGAGGCTATGGATAACCGTATGTGTCCTAAATGTTTATCGCTTGAGCGTCATCGTCTTATATGGCTTTACTTAAAGCAACGCTCTAACTTCTTTGAAGCCCCTCTGAAGGTACTTCATTTCGCCCCGGAGCAGCCTTTTTTGAAGCGTTTTAAGGCATTGAAAAATCTCGATTACACTACTGCCGACCTTGACTCGCCGATTGCTGACTTACATCTTGATGTGACCAATATCGACCAGCCTGATAACACTTACGATGTGGTTATATGCAACCATGTGTTGGAGCACGTGAACGACGTGAATAAGGCCTTTTCAGAGATTAAACGCATCTTAAAACCTGGTGGTTGGGCTATTTTGATGGTTCCTATCAATCCTGACGTCGACACTTGGGAAGACCCTTCAATCACTGACCCGGAAGAACGCAAACGTTGTTTCGGCCAGTATGACCATGTCCGCCAGTTCGGTCGTGACTACGCCAAAGTGCTTGAAAATGCGGGCTTTACCGTCGATGCCGACCGTCTGTATTACGACCTCACAGAGGAACAACGCCAACGTATGAGGCTTGCCCGTCCAGGAGAGGAGCTGGTTTACAGAGTTGGTAATAGCCATTAGCCTATAGGTATTAGCCATTAGGTATGGTTTTTATAACGATTAAAATAAAATAGCCATTAGTTGTTGGTTTCCCTAACAGCTAATGGCTAATGGCTAACAGCTAATGGCTATTATTTCGCGAGGAAAGGATATCCGTACTCGGTAGCCGGCACGAATGTTTCCTTGATAGCGCGTGGGTTCGTCCAGCGGATGAGGTTCCACAGACCGCCTGCCTTGTCGTTGGTGCCTGATGCGCGTGAGCCGCCGAATGGCTGGCATCCCACGACGGCGCCCGTTGGCTTGTCGTTGATGTAGAAGTTACCTGCTGAATATTTGAGCTTCTCGTCGGCGAGCTGACGTGCCTTGAGGTCGTTGACGAAGATGGCTCCTGTCAATGCGTAAGGTGACGTTGTGTCGCAGAGTTCCAGTGTTTCCTCATATTTCTTGTCGTCGTACACGTAGATGGTGATGATAGGTCCGAAGATCTCCTGAGCCATTGACTCGTAGTTCGGCACCTTGGCGAGTATGACTGTAGGCTCGACGAAGTAACCGACGCTCTTGTCGCACTTGCCGCCGAACACGATTTCAGCGTCTTTGCTGGCTTTTGCTCTGTCGATGTAGCCCTTGCAGTTGTCGAATGAAGCCTCATCGATGACAGCGTTGACGTAGTTGGTGAAGTCGGTGACGTCGCCCATCTTGATTGTGCTGAGCATGTCGCCGACGATCTGTTTCACCTCGTTCCACATCGATGCAGGGATATATGCGCGTGATGCAGCCGAGCATTTCTGGCCTTGATATTCGAAGGCGCCGCGGACGATGGCGCATGCCACCTCGCGTGGATTTGCTGAGCTGTGAGCGAAGATGAAGTCCTTGCCGCCTGTCTCACCGACGAGACGCGGATATGACTTGTAATTGGCTATATTGACGCCTACGCCCTTCCATAAGCCCTGGAATGTGGCTGTCGAACCGGTGAAGTGGATACCGGCGAGGTTCGGGTTGTTCAAGGCGACACCGCCGATCAACGAGCCCTTGCCTGGCAGGAAGTTCACGACGCCAGCAGGAAGACCGGCTTCCATTGCAATCTGCATGATGTGATAGTTCGAGAGCAAAGCTGTCGTTGATGGTTTCCAGATGGTTGTGTTACCCATCAATGCCGGGGTCATGTTGAGGTTCGATGCGATGGATGTGAAGTTGAAAGGTGTCACAGCCATGATGAAACCTTCGAGAGGGCGGTATTCAACGCGGTTGAGTTGGTCAGGCGTTGAAGAAGGCTGCTCTGAATAGAGGTTTCCAGCGTAGTAGTTGTTGAAACGATAGAAGTCGATGGTCTCGCAAGCCGAGTCGATTTCAGCCTGAAAGGCGTTCTTGCTCTGACCCAACATACATGCAGCGTTGATGCGTGCACGGTATTTGGTTGCCAAAAGCTGACCGATTTTAGCCATGATGGAGGCTCTTTCCACCCATGGGGTGTTTTCCCAGTCTTTCTTGGCCTTAAGAGCGGCTTCAATAGCCATGTTGACCTCTTTTTCGCCGACTTTATGGTATTTTGCAATCACATGCTTGTGGTTGTGTGGCATGACCACTTCGCCCATGTCGCCGGTGCGGATCTCCTTGCCACCAATGATGATTGGGATTTCCACGACTTCGTTCGACTGTTTCTGAAGTTCTTTCTCCAAAGCGACGCGCTCAGGGCTGCCCGGTCTGTACTCTTTCACAGGCTCGTTAGCAGGATGTGCAAATTGAAATAATGCGTTATTCATGAGTTAATTATTTAATGGTTTGTAATTTTCATTATTTTTGAATTGCAAATTTAGGAAATTTTTTGAGAAATTATACCGAATAATTAATATTTTTGCAAAAAAATTGAAAAGCGTTGAAAAAAGGCATCATTTCCGAAGCTACGAGCCGTAACTGGAAACGTCTGCGCTCGAAAAAGCACGGGAGGCTGATGGCGCGTGCCAACAAACAGCTCTCCACAAAGACGATTATGCCTTTGGAATACTTTTCAAATAAAGATAATGTCGCTGATATTCAACGGTTTGTGAGTTTTTGTAAAGAAAAAGGTTACAAAGTTGAAGAGGTGATTTATACAGTGGGGCTGAAGCTTTTAGATGAAGCTGGAATCATTGACAAACCCCACGTGGCGGCAGCCTTAAAGCCATTAATGGCATTAATGGCTTTAAGGCCCTTAATGCCGCCGCCCTTAATGCTGCCGCCTCTGCCCACAGATGAACATGACCTTCTCGGTTTGCTTTACCAGTGTTTTCTCCTCGAAGGCGAGAAAAACCGCAAAGGCTCATATTACACACCATTGCCGGTGGCTAAGAACATGGTTCAAGGTCTCGATTTCTCGAAAAATCAGACATTTTTCGACCCTTGTTGCGGCTCTGGAGCGTTCATTTTAGCACTTGAAAAAGCTTCACCAAATCAGATTTTCGCTTGCGACAATGACCCAATCGCAGTGATGATAGCGAAGATAAATATGCTATTAAAATACAAATCAGAAATATTTGAGCCTCAAATTTATTGCTGCGATTACCTTAACGCCATTAACGCCCCTAAAGCCCTTAAAGCATCTTATATCATCAGTAACCCACCATGGGGTGCCACTGTTTTTGATGAAGAAGGCAATCAAGTCACTAAACGAGAAAGCTTTTCATGCTTTTTTGAAAACGCCTTCAGTCAGCTTTCAGATGACGGCCTCATCCGATTTTTATTGCCTGTATCGGTGTTAAATGTAAAGACTCATAAGAATTTTCGCAGATTCTTACTTGAAAACACTGATATTCAGTCGATTACATTGTATGATGGCGCATTTTCCGGAGTTCAGACGAAATATATTGATATTGAATCGAGAAAGACAAGGCGTGCCTTGTCCCAACAGGATGAGATTTGGATAACCAGTTGGGATAAGGCATGCCTTATCCGTAATGAAAGAAAGATTAAGAAAGCTTGTTTCTACCTTACTAATAACTTGAATTTCAATCTGTTATCCGATTCCGACCTTCAAAAGGTGCAAAAAATCCTTTCTAAAGGGAAATACACGTTGAAAGATTCGATATGGGGTCTCGGCATTGTCACGGGCGACAACAAAAAACACTTGAAAACCAAGCAGGGCAAGGGTTTTGAGCCAATATACACCGGAAAAGAAATCGAAGCTTACACTTTGAAAGCTCCAAAGTGTTTTATAAAATATAAACGTGCTGATTATCAACAGGTTGCAAAAGACGAAATATATCGTGCTGATGAGAAATTAGTCTACAGGTTCATCTCGAAAAACCTTGTCTTTGCTTATGATGACAGCAAAAGTCTGGTCTTGAATAGCGCTAACGTCCTTGTTCCGCGCATTCCTGGCATGTCGGTGAAGACGGTTTTGGCGTTTCTGAACAGCTCTACATTCAAATTCCTCTATAAATCGCTTTTCGGAGAGATAAAAATCCTTAAAGGAAACCTGATGCAGTTGCCGTTTCCGGAGATTTCGCCTGATACCGATAAGAAACTAACAGAATTGGTCGATGAGGTGCTGAAAGGTAATAAGGATGCTCAGAAAGAGATAGATGACGTAATCAATAAAGCCGTCATTTCGACCGAAGCATAGCGGAATGGAGAAATCTCATACTTATACTGTCGGAGGTTTATTCACCAAGGTGAATGCTTTCGCAAAGCTCAGGTCTCGACAACCATCTCGGTTCGATGTCCGCTCGAAATGACGATTAGAAAAGTCTCTTTATTGCACTCAAAAAATGTGTGTGTTTTCCTAACTCCTTATTGAAAACACCAGTTTGGTCAAGCGAATCAATCCTCACTTTGCCGGAGGCATGGATTATCTTTTCATTGTCCAAAATGATGCCGACGTGCACTATATGATGCTCCTCGTTTTCAAAAAACGCGATGTCGCCAGCCTTTGCTTCTGTCAGGAAATACACGTCTTCGCCGCATTCCACCTGCTGAGATGCGTCTCTCGGGAGCTTTATCCCAATCGTCTTGGCGCAGAGCTGAACGAAGGCGGAGCAGTCGATGCCGAAAATGGTTTTTCCACCCCAGCGATATGGCACGTCAAGCAGTTTTAATGCATTGTTAATGAAGCTGTTAGCCTCGATGCAGCACTTGTCTTTGGCATAAATTGTCGTTCCGAAAGTCAAAATTTTGGAATCGAATAACTCAACCGGATTGTTGACGACATAACAATCGCTTGAAGCCAATGCTTTGTACGCATCTTCTTGAATCTCAAAGTGTTGCAGACTGCGAATCCAGCCTTCGTAGCCGTCGTATTCCATCTTGACATACAGCCAGTCGCCGTTTTTTTCAATGACTTCATAGAGGTCGTTGAACAGGAGCTCGGTCACCAGTTCGCTCTCGTGATGCGGCTCTTTTCTCACAGGGATTGCCGATAAAGTGCAGATTCCAAACATAATTGAAACTTTTTTTGCAAAGTTAAAAAACTTTTTCGTAATTTTACAAGTTAATTTTATCTGATTTTGAAAAACATATTTGTGATTTTGTAAGTTGTTGATTATGAGTAAGATAAAAATTATTGTCGAGAAAATACGCCATTCATATTATGGAATAATGAAAGTCTTGGCGTTCGTTTTGGCACTTGCCATCGTTGTTTTGCTGATGCCTCGCAACGTGAAATTCAAGTATGAATACCAGAAAATGCGCCCTTGGCCGCATGAAACGCTCTATGCACCGTTCAATTTCCCAGTTTACAAATCAGAAGAGACGGTGAGGAAAGAGAGGGAAGAAGCGTTGAAAAACGTCAACCCGATTTTTATTTTTGATGTGCAAGGGACGGAAAACGGTCGTGAAAAGTTATTGAAAGACCTTAATTTTCAATGGAATGACACTATTGGCAATAAGGAAAAATACGAAGAACTGGTGACAAGCATATACGACAATATCGAAAACCGGGGTATTGTGGCTAAAAACAACTTCACCAGCAATTACAAAGGTGATGAGATGGTCGTGGTGGTGCGCAATAAGGTTTCTACGAAATGCCTTTATGAGGATTTTTATACTATGTCAGAAGCATCGTCATATATCCAAACTCATCTTAACAGCATCTCTGACTACAATGCCAAGCAATTGATTAACAATCTGTTATATAGCTCGTTGCGTTCAAATGTCGTGTATTCGGAAAACATGACCAAGCAGGCAGAGAAGATGGCGGTTGACAATATCATGCTGACCTTCGGAATGGTTCAGAAAGACGAGCTCATCATCATGGAAGGGGAGATAGTGACAGAAGAGAAGTATCAGATTATCAATTCTTTACAACGTGAATATGCTGAAATCACAGGCAACAGTGTTTTCAGTGGAAACTACATGCTTTATGGCCAGCTGTTGCTGGTGGGCATAGTGTTTTTCGCTTTGTATCTGACACTTAGGATGTTACGTCCTGACATATTCGAGCAGTTGCGTTACATCAACCTGATTCTTTTGCTGATGTTGCTGACGATAGTCCCGTCGCTGATTCTGATACGATATGCGCCATCAATGATTTTCCTGATGCCTGTTGCCATAATGGCAATACTGCTTATGACGTTCTTTGATGCCAGAATATCCATCATTGTGCAGGTTATGACATTGATAATCATAAGTTTGGCGGTGCAAAACCCGTTCCAGTATTTCTTTGTCCAGATGCTGGTGTCGTTTGTCGCAATCTTCAGCATGACCAAACGTACGCGCAGGGCCAGTTATTTCGGCACCTCGCTGGCTGTTTTTGCCACTTATGTCATTGTTTATCTCGGCATGATGCTTATTTTTGATGGTGGTTTTGACTCTTTCGACTGGACGGTCATCATGATATATGGCGGTAACGCCTTCTTTACAATGTTAGCTCTTCCGTTGGCATTCCTGTTTGAGCGTGTCTTCGGGTTCGTAACCGACCTGTCATTACTTGAGTTGAGCAACACCAACAGTCCGCTGCTGCGTAAGCTTGCGTCAGAGGCTCCTGGCACCTTCCAGCACGTGATGCAGGTGGCCGACCTTTGCGAAGAGGTCATATATAATATAGGTGGTAATGCCTTGCTCGTCCGTACCGGCGCTATGTATCACGATATTGGAAAGACACGTAATCCATTCTATTTCATTGAAAATCAGAATGGTAAATACAATCCACATGATGATGTGTCGAATGTCGAGAGTGCCCAAATCATAATCAGTCACGTGATTGACGGCATCGAGATATGCCGCGAATATCATATCCCGGAACAGATCATCGACTTCGTGAGGACGCACCATGGCACACGTCGCACCGAGTATTTCTACCAGATGGAACTGCGCGAAAACCCGGAAGGCGTTGATGAAGAAGAGTTTAAATATCCTGGTCCGCTGCCGTTCTCAAAGGAAACAGCGGTTCTGATGATGTGCGACGCAGTGGAGGCCGCTTCACGAAGCATGACAAACAAGACCGAGGATTCGCTTAACAAGCTCGTCGACAACATCATCGACGGTCAGATGAAAGCCAACCAGTTCGACAACACCAACATCACCTTCCACGACATCACCATGACGAAGAAAGTGCTGAAAAAGAAGCTGATGAGCATCTATCATGTGAGGATAGCGTATCCGGATTAAAGAGTTAAAAGTTAAAAGATAAAGGAGGGGAGAGTGGAGAGGTAGTTGGATGTGTTGGGGCCTTCGTTGAATATAAGGTCGATGACTGAAAGATTTGAAACGAAAGGCTGGCGATCGCTGAAGACTTGATAATATTTCGGGAAATTGGTGGCTTCTGTCGACCATTTTGATAAAGATATGCGATAATCGTTTGCGTCGGAGATGGGTGAGAAATCTTCGGTGTAAACGATTTCTTTGTTGATTTTCAATACTTTAAGGATGAATTTCAGACAAAACTCATTTAATTCGATGAGCGTGTCGAATTTTGTCGAAAAAGCCTTTTCCAGATAGGGAAAATAGTACTCGAAATAAGGTGTTTTGCGATACGCAGCCTCGAGGCAGCGCTGGTGAATCTGTTGCCAAGGCTCCTTGTAGCTTATCACTATGTCTTTCGTCAAGGTGTGGTTGCCGTTGGTCTTCACAATAGGCACTGTCAATGTCTGTAAGCCATTGGCAGTCATAACGTTACAGCGGGTGCGGCACGACTGTTTCTGGTACGACTCGAACAATTCAATTTTAGGCGCTTCGTTTCTTAAAAAAAGCGCAACATATTGAATATCAGGTAGATAAGATGTCGGGAAGATATTATTCACTGAGCATCTTTTCTATTATTTCGCGATAATATGCTTCGTCGTAAGCGCCGACTGTCTTTTCTGGCTGAGCATTTGCTTTCATGAAAAACATAGTCGGTATGTTCTTGATTTGCAACACCATAGCAAGTTTCTGATCCTTGTCGGTGTCGACTTTATAGAAATCGACTTTTCCATCGTATTCTTTCGCCAGTTGCTCCAAAATAGGCGCGACACGTTTGCAGGGACCGCACCATGTGGCGTAAAAATCAATCACGCAAGGACGCTCGCCTTTGAACACAAATTCGTTGGCATTGGCCTCCAAGTCCCATACATTTTTGATAAAATGATCGTAGTTCAAAACCTTTACATAAGAGGCGTTAGCCGTTGATTCTGAATTAGTTGCCTCAGTCTTGGCCTCCTTTTTATTATCTTCTTTTTTATTGTTATCCGAACTACCGCAAGACGTTAAAAATGCGATGATAACCAGTCCAATTAAAAATGATTTCTTCATATTTGAATATTTTTTGCAAAGATAGTAAAAAGCCATTAGCTGTTAGCCATTAGCCATTAGTTTTTTTTAATTTTTTTGTTATTGATTAATATATTTTGTATTTTTGCAAATTAAAATGAAAACAATAACAATTAAAACTTCATAAAAATGGCAAGAAAACTTGAAAAGAAAGACTTATTGAAGAATGTCGTGAAGCACATCGACATCAAGAAGTACGACTCAACAGAAATCATCGACGCAATGCGTGAAATGTCATTCACATCACGTGACACCGCCCGCGCTGCCGACATTTTGATGATGATGGTGAAAGAGAAACAGTGCACCAACATCCTCACATTGGCCGGTTCAACCTCAGCGGCAGGCTGTATGCAGGTTTACGTCGACATGGTCCGCAACAAAATGATTGACGTCGTCGTTTCGACAGGCGCTTCAGTCATCGACATGGACCTCTTCGAGGCTCTCGGTTTCAAACATTATATCGGTGAAAAAGAGAACGTGGTGCCGGATACAAAGCTCCGCGAGCTTTACATCGACCGTATCTACGACACATACATCGACGAGGAGCAGCTTCAGGTG
>JAEEGG010002300.1_pt1 | contig 49607 bp, 33 predicted proteins | sample 9134161 | NCBI WGS metagenome assembly JAEEGG01 (sample SAMN16246543, study PRJNA631951) | gut metagenome | biome: gut microbiome; feature: rumen; material: CR-attached | host: Bos | place: Iran: Karaj | collected 2018-10
ACCGGGCACAGGAACTGACGAAGACCATGTATGCCATCAGCTATGTCTCACCAAAGTCGTCCTTGTCCCAGAGGGTGATACTGGGGATGAGTGATGAACAGCAGGCACTGTGCAACCTCGTCAAGGGTGGTGCCTGAAATCTTGGGTGTCCCAATGGCGAAAACAGGAAGAAACGGAAAATCGAGTATACTGCGATATTCTTCCTCTGTTGGTTGCCCTGTTGGTCTTTCTGGTTGATGGAGTCCTGAAATTCCAGACTCAGGTTGATTGTTTAGGGTCGTACGCTGTTGTAGAGATTGTGTTATTACTATTGGTCGTTCTACCAACAATGGCAGTTTACTGTTTTACAAAAGAATAGCTGCAGACAATTGACGAACTGGATTAAAGACATCAAAGCCCCGACCTGCTATAGTTAATTGCAAGCCAGGGCTTTTTATTTTTTGAACTCCATTTGTATTTCCAATATCATGTCTTTCACATCTTGGTTTACACGCTCAAAATTTGCATAAAGGATGCGCTCCCGTGCATCCACTGATGGGAACGTGTAGAACTTAGGCAGGGGATGGTTAGCGTAATCCGCTTCCTCTGCCTTTATCTCATTCATGTCAAAGTTGGTCTTGCAGAGTTTGATTCGGGGGTTTCAAGCGGAAACGAAGCGAAAAGAAATGCTAAATAAGTAACTGAATACCAATCAGTTGAGGAGTTTTTAGAATTTTCTTTTCTTTAGCCAATTATCATTAAAAAGGGCTTGTTTTGCCGATTATTGTTTCTATTTTGTTTCTCAGAACAGCAGAAAAGCACTATCTTTGTGCCTTGAATCAATCCATTGATAATCAGTGGAATACATAAGAAAACAAATGTTAGATGAGATAAAAAAAGAAACAAAAATGGTACGCAAAAAGAAACAAATCAAGCTCAAAGAGCCCGTAAGGCTGCGTGAGAAGAAGTTAAAGGATGGCAACCGAAGCCTGTATTTGGACATTTACAGCAACGGAATCCGCAAGTATGAGTATCTGAAGCTCTACCTTGTGCCTGAACTGACTGAGGCAGAAAAGAAGGCCAACAAGCAGACCTGGCAGATAGCAGAACAGATCAAGGCAGAGCGCATTCTTGCCCTCCAGAGTCGTGGCGTGACTGATTGGGACTACATCAAGAAGTCATCCATGCCTGTTGTCGCATGGTTAGAGAAGGAGTATGAGAATCCTCCTCATGTCATTGGTGCTTCAAGCAAGAACTGGCGAAAGCAGACCCGCAAGATGTTCGCCAACTACCTCGACACTATCCACAAACCAAACATGACACTTGAAGAGATAGACAAAAGTGTATGTCGTGGCTTTATCGCCTATTTGAGAACGGCAACCAACCGTTCTGTCAAAAAGGCGAAACCGATTTCTCCGACCACAGGACAGAAGTACATGATGGAGATGATCAGTGCATTGAACTTTGCGGTTCGTGAGGGCGTACTGGTCAGCAACCCTTTCAAACTGATACCTTCGATTGAGCGTATCACCCGGGATGACAAGGAGCGTGAGTTCCTGACTATCGATGAAATCAAGACACTGATGAAAACTCCATGTGGACGTGAGGACGTGAAGGTGGCCTTCTTCTTCTCATGCTTTACTGGCTTGCGTATCAGCGATGTCCGCAAAATCACGCCAAGACATATTTTCAAGTCATTGGATGGAAGTGGTGAGTATATCAACCTGAGCATGACAAAGACCAAGCACTCTGTTATTGTACCTTTGTCAAATGAGGCTAAGAAGTGGCTGCCAGAACCGAAAGGGAATGACATTCCCTATTTTACTCTCCCAAATGCTCCTTCCACCATCAGTCTTGTCCTTAAGCAATGGATGGAGAGTGCCGGAATCGACAAGCACATAACTTTTCATTGTGCCAGACACTCCTTCGCCACGATGATGCTTACTCTGGGGACTGACATTTACACCACGAGTAAGCTACTCGGCCATAATCACGTATCCACCACTGAAATCTATGCCAAAGTAATCGACAAGAAGAAGGTGGAGTCAATGACGAACCTTGATAGAATGTTTAATCCAACAATAACGAAAGGAAAAGAAAGTGAAAGTAACGTTGAGAACGAAATCGCTGTCTAATGGCGTGCAGAGCATATACCTTGACGTATATGACAAGGGGAAACGGAAGTATGAGTATCTGAAGTTGTACCTGATCCCAGAAGTTGATGCTAATGCGAAGCGGGAGAATGCCAATGCCTTGAAGAGGGCCAATGAAATAAAGGCCCAATACTTTCTTGGCAAGTATAAGCCTGAGATTTATCATGGGCAGTGTCCTACGCTGATGGACTGGCTAGATACCTATTTCATAAACATGAGGGAGCAGCGCAATGTATCAAAGGCTGTTTTTGACCACCTGCATCTTCTTCGTCCTATTTTGGACGGGTTCCTCACCAGAATCAGGAAAAAGAATATGACTGTCGATGCCTTCGGCAGGAATGAGGTGCTGGGCTTCTTGACGTATATGCGCAATTGGAAGGCTGAGAAGAAAGGGAAGCTGGCCCAGGGTACAATGGTAACATATCAGCAACGGCTCGTTGCCGTGTTCAACGCTGCCATTGCAGAAGGATATATCAAGGCCAATCCCTTTGACCTAATCAGGAAGAATGAACGCATAGCCAAAGTAAACTCCACCAAAGGCAGCCTGACCATGGAAGAGGTAGGGAAAATTGCAGATGTGGTTCCTGTAAAGGATGAGGATGCCGAAGTACAGCGTGCCTTTCTCTTCGCATGCTTCACTGGCATCCGCATTAGTGACATCAGGGAATTGAAGTGGTCGGACATCAAGGACATAGGCGGCTGCAAGGCCATTGTGAAGATACAGGTCAAGACGGATGAACTTGTGACGGTGCCGCTCTGCAATAAGGCGATGGAGTACCTTCCTGCCCAGGGGGAAGATGAATACGTGTTCCACCTTCCCCTGAAGACAGGACTTCGGCTAGGGCTGCAGCGAATCATAAAGGCTGCAGGCATAGAGAGGCAAACGAGTTTTCACACCAGCAGACACACTTTCGCCACACTCACCCTTGCATCAGGCAGCGACCTGGCAACTGTTAGCAAGCTGCTTGGGCATACCAGCGTAGCTACGACAGAGATCTACGCCGACGTGCTGATGGATTCGAAGGTGAAGGCCATCAATGGTTTAAGCGACATGTTCAAATAAGTCAAAGAGTTGTTTTATCACTGGCCAGGTATGGGGATAATTCCTCTTGCCCAAATTAAAATGATTTTTTTGAATACTACGAATTTTTTGAATGCATGAGTACAATAAATATAAAGAGTACAAAAGGGACAATGTCTACAACGGCCACATTGTGCGCAAAGAATACAGCGGTCATCTATGCCCGTGTCAGCAGTGTTGGAGATAGACAAAGTACAGGACGGCAGGTCAAGGACTTATTGGACTATGCTTCGTATAAACATCTGGAAGTCCGAAAGGTGTTTGAAGAGCATATCTCAGGCGCTAAGAAGAATGAAGAGCGTCCTGTATTATGTCATACCCTTGAGTATTGTAAGGAGAATCATATTTCGGTCCTCCTTGTCAGTGAGCTGTCGAGGATGGGGCGCAATGCGTTTGAGGTTCTTGCCTCTGTCAAGGAACTGCTTGACTGTGGCATCAACCTCTATATCCAGAAGGAACAGTTCAACTTGTTGGGTGACGATGGCAAACCATCGTTGTTCGCACCAATCATGCTAGCCACGCTGTCGACCTGTGCTCAACTGGAACGTGAGAATATCATTTTCCGCTTGCAGTCAGGTCGGAAACAGTATGTATCCAATGGAGGACGATTGGGGCGAAGGCCAGGTTCTGTAAAGACTGCCGAACAGAAGAAAGAAGAGTACAGAGAGGCCATTACTCTATTGAAGAAAGGCTACTCAATCCGTGACGTTGCCAAACTGACGAGGAAAGGAGTCAGCACCATCCAAAGAGTGAAGAAGGAGTTTCAATTATAAACTATACTATTTAATCTATACTCAGGGAAGGCTTCACCGTAAGAAAAGACAGTTCCGAGGAGAGATATACAACCAAAAACTGCTTCATCATACCATGAGACAGAAGGTGGTGGAGAGGTTTTGACTGCTTTTAATCGTACCGGTGTATATGTGTATTATGGCCATAATATCTGGTAAGAGTTTATTTTTTCATAAGCTGTGCTAACCAAAGGTCACCCTCTATTTTTAAAAGCAAAATGGTGAAAAGACGAAGAATAGTCCAGTATGCATTTGCATGTTCATTCTCGTCTTCGGAAGGAGCAGAACTTCCATGCATGTAATGGTTTCTGTATGCCGTCCCATTTGTAAACTTTTGATTGTCAAGATAGAAACTGAAGTAATCACGTTCTGGTTCACTTAACAAATGATTATCTTTCACAAGCCAACCTTTTTCTAACATATCATCGAGAACCCGCCGATCTTCTTCATTATATTGCCAATATGAGCATACATCATATTCCCAAAGATTCTTAAGGAGTGAAATCTTGGCTGCACTCATAATATATAAATTTCCTTTCGCGTTAATACCAATTAGCCCATGTTTCAGTAAGAAGTCAATATGTGGTTTCTGATAATTTGAATAGTTGGAATACTGCACATACTCTTCTTTTTCCAATAGTTCAATAAAAGAACGATAATGTTTCTTTTTATGAGGGTCAACACATTGTAGCATAGCATTTCCCGACCCAAACAGACATCTTAGTATCGCCCAAATTTCCTGATTTTCTTTGGCTATCGCGTAATATTTACCATTTAAAAGACTTTTGCCTTCCTCTACTTTACAAGGCTTAGAAAGTCGTATAAGGTCTTTATCAACAATACCATCTTCAACATACAAAGAGTATTGCTTAACAACAGCATCTAACTCCGGACATAGTATTCGACATTTACTTAAATAGGAGTCATTTTCAGATGGTAAGTTGATGGACAATCCCGCATAGCCGTAATCTGACTTTAAATGATTCTCATAAAAAAATTTTAGGTCGTTCTCCAACGATCTTTCATTCTTGTTCAGAACATTACAGTATCCAAATAACTGGTAAACTGCTATTTTGTTCTTTTGGTCAAACTTCCCATACGAGGGATACGAATAACGCCCTTTATCTACCAAAAAAGGTTCTATGGTTTCAACTTCTGTACGCTTATTAATCAAATTTATTAGGAAAGTGTTGTTCATCCATTCAAATAATGACACACAATTATATACACGTTGCAAACAATTACATTTTGTTATATATGGGATGCTATATATATATGTAGGCATCCCCTCTTCATTAATCCATGTTTCTCTTGGATATAGCGTTTCATCATCTTTAAATTGAACACCGATGTTCCAATGTATAGTTACTGTTCTTGGATCCTCAATAAGTTCATCATTAAGCTTTTGGGCCAATCTCTCTGCAATCAACTTTGTCTTAGGAGAAAGAGAAAAATTACTTTTATCATCTTTTATCTGGGTAATCAGCCGCACATAATTGATATTGGGGGCTTTACTATTCAAATAGTTGAGAATTATCTGCTCTTTATCTTCTAACGTGAGATTCGAGGGAAAGTATATTTCTGTATCATCATTATAGCTACGTTTAGACACATATGCTTCAAGAAGTAAATAGGCAGCATGGGCATTGCTCATTAAAACTTCACGAATGACAGTCTTAAACCTATCAACAAGCTGTTTTCGAGACAATACGCTACGAAGATGATTTACATTTGACACAATAATCTCTCTTAAAGACTCTGGGGAGATAATATGATACATGTGGAATTCGTCAATTATCTGGAAAAATGTTTTTTTATATGGCCATTCTAATGCATCAAATTCTTTCATTATATCTTCTTGTTTTAGCCCGTTAAAGAATTTGGCAACAATTGTATGATATCTATCGGTTTGCGTTTTTAACTTTAGCAGATGTTCTTCGGACCAAATAGCCAGTTGACATCCATCGTCTAGCATCCGATGAATGTGCCATAGTTCTATGGCATCAGATGTGGAAGATGGCACAAAATCTAAAGGTATCTCTTGTATGCGTTTCTCTGCCATTTCAAGGTATTGCCCAAGAGTCAAATCGTTTTTTGAAAAGTAATAAACGTAGTCTCGCATCGTTGGATTTTCTTTAATTGGATGCAAAGATACAAATAATAGTTCAAAATAAGTGTCTTTTTAGTTCACGAATGACACTTTGTAATGTAAGATTATTGAAAACCAGGCCATATTTGTGGATAAAACAAAACTATTCAAAAAAAGTTTTGCTGAAACAATTGGGTAAAGTTCTTTCTACAGTTTCTAAGTGGTCTGCCAATACCACACAGCCAAATGTAGAGACATCGTTTGTGTCCCTGCACAAAAAAGCCTGTCAGGCTTTGAACATCAGCATTCTGTGTTCAAGTCCTGACAGTCTGTTTCCCACCTACGTATCTGAGTTGTCTTTCTCTGTTGGAACAATGACATCCACAGCTGGTATGCGGTTGACTGTTCTTGCGGGCTTCACTATCGGCCTGACTATAGGGTTGATGGTGAAGAAACGGTTCTTCACTGTGCCCTGTCCTGTGAACCATACAGAGAGACACTTCAGGGTGTGGATGGTGGTGCGGTTCGATGCTCTGGAACTGAGGATGTCCATCTGGTTGAACTCCCTGATGATACGGGTGGCCGTCTTGCGGTCGCACTCCCACAGTTTTGCCAGTTCCACCTTCGATGCCTCGAACTGCCCGGTCTGTAGGACAGCTGAAAATCCCTTCTTCTCCACTGGTGTATAGTCAATGGCGGCCATGCGCAGGAAGGTGTTAAAACACTTGATGCGGCTGATCTCCTGGCCCTCATCTGACAGGTAATCCATCTGCTCACGGTTGAGCGTGATGCTGTATCTTACATTCGTATATTCCATAGTTCTATAGTTATTGAAATAAATAAGAAGGCGGGCACGATGTGTCCCGCCTCCCTCTCGCGTAGGAATCACCCCATGGCCATACGCTGCAGTATCTCCTTGGCCTTGCCGTTCACCTCCTCGGTCGAGGCGGCGCGGTTCTTGCGCATCCAGGCCAGCAGCTCGCTCTTCTCGAAGTAGATGAGTTTGCCGTTGGGCCGGTAGAAAGGGATGGCGTTGCTGTGCGTCATTTTGTAGAGAGTACTGCGGCTGATGCCCATGAAAAGGGCAGCTTCCTCCAGGGTCAATACTTCCTTTGCAGTGCAAAGGACATCCTCCAGCACACCGATGCGTTGGGTGAGGGCGTCAATCTTCCTCGAAGACTGGCTCTCGTTACTGTTTTCGTAATGCTCTGTCATATATGTAAAAACTAAAATGGTGAATAATTCCTTTAGTGGTTGAATATCTGTCAATGACATTTGAAAAATTGGTGTTGATGTTTGAAAATTGGGCGTTGACATTTTTGAAAAAGTCGTGTTCTAATTTTGTAGGTCGTGACCACGCAGATAAGTATCATCTTCTGAATCCCCGTTTCCGCTCATGATGCAGGTCTTCCTCCACCCCAGGCTCCAGCATGTTCCTTGCCATGAGCAGGCACCGTTTGCCGAATGCCTGTTCATCCTCGTCCTTCCTTCGTCCCCATCCCGATTCAGGTGATGCACCACCACCGCCAGATGACTCCGAAATCATCGTGGCAGCATCCATGTAACCGAAGAACAGGCATGCCGTGGCAGCTGCGACATCGTCAGCGCATTCGGTGATGTCTACACCCAGCTTCTCCAGCTGTGTGACGCCATCTTCCGTCGCCACCTTCAGCACCTCGCCCTTTATTACAGAGGAAAGGGGACGGTAGGCATCTGCGAAGGCAACAAGGTCCCTACCGTAGCCTATGCGTCCCTTGGCTGTCTTGGCCGCAGACAGTGGTTTCCTGATGATGTCCTTCTCTGCCGTCGTGAGCCAGTGGCGGTTGCCGACCTCATCACAGAGTGTCTTGATGGCCTCCCACATGCCGTCCCACATTGCACCCATCACCCGTAGGGCTTTCTCCTTCTCTTCGTTGTGGATGGCGTGCCATTGCTTCTCTTCATCCATGTCACGATTTAGCTGACGCAGCTTTTCCTTCGTATTGCTAAGCTCACGGCTGTCCTCCCAATATCTCCTGTACTGTTTTCCGACTGTTTGTGCTGACATTCCGCTCTCAGGTCTTTTCAGACCTGCAGCATCATACATGTCTCTGACGAACTGGCTCCTCCCTTCATTCACGCCATTGTTCCTTATGGTCTGTTCATCGGCGGATTGCTTCCTTAGTTCTCTGTTCAGCTCGTCTATCTGCTCCTGTAGTGGAGCCTTGGCCCTGGCTATCTCGGCAGGCTTGTTGGCAAGGGCTTTTTCAAGCTCCTTGATTCTCGATTCCAGTCCAGGCACACGATCAGCTATTGGTTTCAGGTGGTCGATGGTAGTCTGCAGCTGCTTGTTGGCCTCTTGGAGCTGCTTGATGGCTTCCTTCATCTCAGCCTTCTGACGATGCCTGCCCCACCACAGTCCCTCGGCTTGTTTCAGGTCGGCCTGCAATTCGCTCATCTCGGCCAGCTTGCCATCCAGCTCTTTCGTAGCAAGGTCGAGCTTGGCTTGTTTGTCGGCCATCTTCTCGTCAATCTCCTTCAGCTCCCGGTCCTTCCTGGTCTTCTCGGTATAACCCTCGATGAGGTCGGCCTCTATATCTTCCCGCTGCTTCGTCAGGTTGTCTACCATTGTCCGCAGGCTCTTCACCTTCTTCACGCTGTCAGCCAGTTCCCTGGCAATGCGCTGGCTTTCCGTCACCATCTTATAGGTGTCGGCATCCAGGCCTCTCTTTCCTGATGGTGTTCCCCGTTCCATGCCGAGCATCTTGGCCAGCTGGTCCTCCATGGTGCGCATCACCTCACGGCCGAGATTGATGCAGCGTGCCTCGTCGTGGTCAAACCAGTCGAAGAGTATGTGGGCGTGGTAGTTCGGCTTCCAGTATTCAAAGTTCCCTCTCGGGTTGAGCCGCTTCCACTCCTTGCCGTCCTTGCGCTCGTACTTCTCCTCATACTGTCCCTGTTCCTCGTCGAGTTCACCCCAGTGGCCTTCGTCCATGTGGAGGTAGATGCCCACGGGACGGATGCCGTAGCTTCCATGGCACCAGTCGGCCCAGGCCTTCACCTGTTCTATCGTGGTGTCTTCCTTAATGACCACCACGGCCTCCTTCACCGGCTCGGCTGTCTTGGGCATGCTCTTGTGCGTCTTGTACTCGCCGTATTTGCCCTTGACGGTTCTCTCCTTGGCTGCGTACTCACGCTCGGCTTGGTGTCTCATCTGGAAGACCGATTTCTTACCGTCATCCTCCCATATCCATTTGGCCTTGTCCTCCGGCTGAAGTTCAGGCCGGGGATGGTCAAGATGCTTCTCCCGGCGGTTATGCCGGTCGGCGTTGACAGCTGCCGGTCTGAAGTGTTTGGATGTTTTTTTGCCCATATTATTGTGTCGCTGTTACGTTAAACTCAGGTGAGACAACTTGTGTCGAACTGCAGTTTCCTTGACGGTGCTTGCACTCGTCGGGGTGCAGGAGCCTCCTGCCGCACGGGGTTGACAGAATTGCCCATTGGGGTATTCGCAACCCTTAGTGTGCTATTTCAAGATAGATGCTATCTGGGCATTGCGGCAAGCCGCAGACATCGCGTCTCTTTCCGGCTGCGAAGTTACCACATCTTTTTTCAGATGGGGAATCTGAGGAAGGCAAACTCTTGATTTAACACTTTGATGACTGAGAGAGCAGCAAATTTGTAAATGGCACAATAGATAATGGAAAAACTTAGGATGCCCCACCGACTGTGCAAACCGCCCCATCGAAGTATCCACCACGTATGCCCATGAACACCGAAAGCTTCTGTAGACCTTTGATAATTGCTCAAGTTAAATATTGATCTTTCAAAGGAGCTGACATGACGGGGAATTACATGCTGACTGATTATGACGGAAAGGACAAGAAAAGAGCATGTTGAGCTTCAACGTGGTAGAAGCGGAGACCTCCGACATTTTGCTATTATATAAAGGAAGTTAAATAACCTTTTAAAAGAGTTAATACGTACCTCGGTTTGGAAGGAATTTTCTAATTTAGAAAATTATTTCGATTTTTATTAGTATATTTGCCTCAAATTTATGAAGAATGGAACCGAAACAATTGAATAGACTAAGGGTGATTATCGCCGAGAAGAACTTAACCAACAAGTGGCTCTCCGAGCAACTGGGGGTTGGTCAGGCAACAGTATCGAAGTGGGTGCAGAACAATGCCCAGCCCAATCTTGAAATGCTGATTAAGATATCAAAGCTTCTGAACGTTGATATCAATGAACTAATTCGTCCAGACGAAGTGCAACTGGACGTTGAGAACAAGTGAATACTTTTTAATATAGACTCGATGGACAACAAACAATATAATGCTCTCTTCTCTTTCATTTGGAACATTGCCAACGATGTTCTGGTACATGCTTTCGAGAAGGGTGATTACAAAAAGATCATCCTGCCGTTCATGGTGCTTCGTCGTATCGACGTACTCCTTGAACCGACTAAGGCTGCCGTGCTCCAGAAGAAGGAGTTTTGCGACAGCCATAACCTCGTTGACTATACGCCGTTTCTCACTCAGGTGACAGGCTATCCGTTCTACAATACTTCTGCTTTCACAATGAAGACCTTGAAGAATGAGATAGATCCACAACGCTTGAAAATGAATATCATTGAGTATTTCAATGGGTTTTCGCAGGATGTGCAGGACATTATCGACAAGTTCAAACTCCGTCAGCAGGTGGATAACCTCACTGAGGCAGGTCGCCTTGGTTCGCTCTTGGAGAAGTTCACCGATGAAAATATCAACCTCTCTGTGAAGCCTGTCATGGAGGAAGTGACAGAGAAGGATGGAACAAAGAAGATGGTTGAGCGTCTGCCAGGACTCGACAACCATACCATGGGAACCATCTTTGAAGAGTTGCTCCGTAAGTTTAATGAGGAAAACAATGTGACCGAAGCTGGTGAGCACTTTACGCCTCGTGACTATGTGCGTCTGCTCGGGCAATTGGCTATTGAGCCTATCAAGGACAAACTTGCTGATAATACCTATACCATTTATGATGGTGCTTGTGGAACTGGTGGAATCTTGACTATTGCCCAAGAAGAGATTGAGCGCATTGCCAAGGAAACGGGCAAACGTGTCCGTACAAGCATCTTCGGTCAGGAATTGCAGCCAGATACATATGCTACCTGCAAGGCGGACCTGATGATTTCTGGCAACATCAATAAGTTCACCTATCGTCTTGGTACCGTAGACCATCAGTATATTGCCTTCGGTTCGACTATCAGTCAGGATGGCCATGCTGGCGAGAAGTTTGACTTCTGCATCTCGAATCCCCCATTCGGTACTCCATGGAAGGAGGACTTGAAGAATTGGGGCGTTGGCGACAAGAAGGAGGTAACTGATCCACGCTTCTTCGATGGCGTTACAAGTTTCATTCCTGATATAGGCGATTGCCAGATGCTCTTCCTTGCCAACAACATCAGCCGCATGAAGGACACACCACTGGGAACTCGTATCGTGGAAGTTCACAATGCTTCCTCTTTGTTTACTGGTAGTGCTGGAGGTGGAGAAAGCAATCTTCGCAAGTATATAATCGAAAACGACTTGCTTGAAGCCATTATTGCGATGCCAGAGAATGACTTTTTTAATACTCCTATCCAAACTTATATTTGGATTGTAACAAACCGTAAGGAAGAAAGGAGAAAAGGAAAAGTCCAGTTAATAGATGCTTCAAAACATAAAGAGGCTATAAGAAAAAACCTCGGTCACAAAAATTGTGAAACTACTGAGGAAGATAGAAATGCGATATTAAGCTTACTCCTACAGTTTGAAGATAATGAAGAAAGTAAAATCGTGACGAACGAAGAACTTGGCTACTGGCAGGTTCCTATTTTGCGACCAAAAAGAGATAGCGAAGGAAAGATCATTCTTAAAAAGGGCAAACCCGTTTATGCAAAAAACCGTTCAGAGTTTGAGCAGATTCCACTTTCATACGAAGGTGGAATAGATGCCTATTTTGCTAATGAAGTACATCCTTATGACGAAGAGGTATTGTTTGGGGAACCAATTGTTGGATATGAAATTTCGTTTGCTAAGTATTTCTATAAGCCTGTTGTGTCTCGTTCTTTATCCTCAATTATGGACAATTTTAATAGCCTTGGTGCTGAAATCCATGCATTGCAACAGGAAATAGAGAATGCTGTTACACAAGGACTGAATTCTGATGCCAAGTTCAAAAAAACTGAGATTCCTTGGCTTCCTGAGATACCTGAACATTGGGAAATTAAACCAATCCGTTCCTTGTTTAGAGAAAACGTTGAAAAATCAGAAACTGGCGAAGAAGAACTGTTAAGTTTATCTCAATACACAGGAATAACCTCAAAATCAGATTCTTCAAAAACAGGAATGTTTGAGGCCGAAAGCACAATTGGCTACAAGAAAGTACATCCAGGGCAATTTGTAATGAATATTATGCTTGCTTGGAATGGTAGTTATGCAGTATCAAAACTTGATGGAATTATTAGTCCTGCATATTGTGTGTTTGACTTCATCTCTGATTGTGATAAAAATTACTACGATTATCTATTAAGGCAAAAGGTTTATGCAGGAGCATTCAAAACAGCCTCACGTGGTATAATCGATAGCAGATTAAGACTTTATCCAAACAAATTTTATCCATTCCCAATACTTTGTCCTCCGATAGAAGAACAACATGCTATAGTACAATACATTGAAGAAAGAGCGAAACGAATAGATTTGCTCGTTGAGAAACTTCAAGAAGAAATAGAATGTATAAAAGAGTATAAAGCAAGTCTTATAGGCGACGCTGTAACAGGAAAGATTAAAACAGAATAGCATATGGAAGACTACAGCGAATACATCATACAAGGCGAACCCGATAAAAGGGAACGTGTAAGGAACTGGATGACTGCCATCGGTTTGCAGGATGTTGATGACCTCAAACCTTCGCAGTACTTCCTTGATACTGTTAAGCAGAACATTGAAGGCAAGATTACGCTTGAAGAAGTTCGTAAACTTGTAGATCAATACTATACCACGAAGGAAGGTCTTCAGCAAGAAAAACGCACGGAAGAAGCCGATAAAGTGGCAGTGCGTATAGCAGAGCTGATTGCTCACAAGACTTTCAGCTTCCGTCCTAACTGCCTTGCATCCATCCATCGTCATCTGTTTGAAGGCATCTACAAGTTTGCTGGCATATACAGAGATTACAACATTACCAAGCCAGAACTCGTTTTGCGTGGTGACACAGTAAGATACGAATCTGGTAATCTGATAAGCGACACTCTGGAGTATGAGTTTGACACCGAAAAGAAGTTCTCATATGAAGGTCTGTCTATGCCAGAAATGGTGAAGCACATAAGCCGTTTCATAGCAAATGTATGGCAGATACATCCTTTTGGCGAAGGAAATACCCGTACAACAGCTGTGTTCGCGATACAGTTCCTGAAACACTTAGGCTTCGAGGTCACTAACGAGATCTTTGCAGAGAACTCAAAGTATTTCCGCAACTCACTCGTAAGAGCCAACTACACCAATATGCAGTATGGCATTACCGAGACAACAGAATATCTGGAGCGATTCTTGCGTAATTTGTTAATGGGAGAACAGAATGAGTTGAAGAGTAGATACATGATTGTGGGTACAAAATGGGAAGAAAACAAGAAAGAAGATTCTACTGCTACCCAAGAAAACGCTGGTAGTACCCAAGAAAGTACCCAAGAAACGAGCAAGAGTACCCAAGAAATGATTCTTGATGAAATTCGCAAGCATCCTTTCACTACTCGCGAACAACTTGCTAAGGTCATCGGCATTACGCCCGATGGCATCAAGAAGCAGCTGGACAAGATGAAGAAAGCAAATCGCATCAAGCATGTTGGGCCAACGAAAGGCGGTCATTGGGAAATCATAACAGAATAAAGCTATGGACACATCAGAAGCAGGACTCGAGAAGATAATCGTCGATTGGCTCGTGCAGCACAATGGTTACGAGCAGGAGACTCCCCACGCTTTCAACAAGGACTTTGCTCTTGTTGACAAGTGGGTGGAACGATTCGTCACTGAAACTCAGCCAGAAAAGGTTGAGCAGTCAATGTGTTTCGCATCGCCAAGTGAACGACTGAAGTTTTTCACTCGTTTGAGTAACGAGATAACAAAACGTGGCGTGACTGACGTACTGCGCAAGGGATATAAGTTCAACGGCTCGACCTTTGACCTGTACTATCCGTTGCCATCAGAACTGAATCCAAGTGCGAAGATAGCCTACGAACATAACATCTTCGGAGTCATCCGTCAGGTGATGTATTCTAAGGTGAATACTAACGAGATAGACATTGTGATATTCATCAACGGTTTGCCGCTTGCCACCTTTGAGTTGAAGAATAACTACACAGGGCAGACCTACGAGAATGCCATCATGCAGTATCGTACAGATCGTGACCCGAAGGAACTGCTGTTGCAGAAGAAACGTTGTGCCGTTCACTTTGCGCTGGATGACTGCCAGGTATGGATGTGTACGGCTTTGGCAGGAAAGGACTCCTGGTTCCTGCCGTTCAACTGCGGTGTGAATGGGGGTGCTGGCAATCCTGTCATCGAGGGTGACACTATGACCTCTTATCTGTGGAAGGATATATTAACTAAGCCAACGCTATCGAATATCATTGAGAACTTCGCACAGGTGCTAACAAGTGAAGACAAGAAGACTCACAAGGTGAAAGAAACGGTCATCTGGCCTCGCTATCACCAGCTGGATGCCGTCAGGTCGTTGCTCCGTGTCACAAGGATGTCACCCATCGGCAGAAGGTTCCTCATTCAGCATAGTGCAGGCAGTGGTAAATCGAACTCCATCACTTGGCTTGCCTACCAACTTGTCACTTTGCTTCAACCCAATCAGGAGCCGTTTTTTGATAGCATCATCGTGGTGACCGACCGTGTCAACCTCGACAAGCAGATACGCGACAACATCAATGCCTTTCAGCGTCTGAGCAATCTCGTAGGATGGGCAGACAAGTCAGGGACATTGCGTGAGTTGTTGACAGGCGGTAAGAAGATCATCATCTCTACCATCTTCAAGTTCTCTTTCATTCTTGATGAAATAGGCAGTTCACTGAAAGACAAGCGCTTTGCCATCATCATAGACGAGGCGCACAGCAGCCAGAATGGTTCGCTGTCGGCAAACCTTGCAACAGGTATCTCTGGAAATGCAGCACCAGTCATGCCTTTGAACACCGGTTTCGCATCTGAGGACGATGGCTATCCGACGATGGCTGCGGAAGATTTTGAAGACACCTATGGAGAGCCAGAAGACATAGAGGACAAGATTCATCGGATCATAAAGGGGCGGAAGATGGCCAAGAATGCCAACTACTATGCTTTTACCGCAACACCAAAGAACAAGACCCTGGAAATGTTCGGTGATAGAGTTGAGAGAATTGACGAAGAACCTCTGTACATCCCATTCCATGAATATACGATGAAGCAAGCCATTGAGGAAGGTTTCATCCTTGATGTGCTGAAGAACTATACGCCTTATTCTTCTTATTATCGTGTACTTAAGGCTGTCGAAGACGATCCAGAGTATGATAAGAAGAAAGCACTCGGCAAGATTCGTGCTTACGTGGAACGTCAGCCGGAAACGATTGAGAAGAAGGCCGAAATCATCGTTGAGCACTTCTGTAAGAAGGTGTATATGAAGATTGGCGGTCATGCTCGTGCCATGGTGATTACCAGCAGCATCGAACGTGCCATAGAATTCTACAATGTCATAACCCGTATGCTTGAAGAACGTAATAGCCCTTTCAAGGCTATTGTGGCATTCACAGACAAAGTGATAAACGGCAAGGTTGTTACTGAAGCAGAACTCAATGGCTTCCCATCCGCTGAGATAGAACAACGCATCGAGCAAGAACCATATCGTTTCCTGATTGTGGCCGATAAGTTCCAGACAGGTTACGACCAACCTCTGTTGCACACGATGTATGTGGATAAGCAGATCAGTGATCTGAAGGCTGTGCAGACTCTTTCACGTCTTAACCGTTGTCACCCAAAGAAGCAAGACACTTTTGTGCTTGACTTTGCTAATGACCCAGAGATGATTCGTCAGGCGTTTCAGCGATACTACAAGACGACTATCCTTGAAGGCGAGTCGGATGTCAACAAACTGAATGACCTTACTGAAACCATTGAGGGCTTCAATTTCTATACCCAGAATGACGTTGACACCGTAGCAACTCTCAAACTGATGGGTACGGATGAAGACCGTCCGAAGATTGACTCTATTATTGATGCCGTTGTAGTTCGCTTTAAGGAAGAACTGAATGAGGATGAACAAATCAAATGCAAAAGTGCCATCAAGAATTTCAACCGCTGCTATCCGTACTTCTCTGCTATCATGCCATATGAGAGTCTGGAATGGGAGAAGCAATATGTCTTCTATTCGCTTTTGGTTAAGAAATTGCCAAAGCTAAAGATTGATGACTATACAGATGGACTACTTGACAACATTGACTTTGACAAGTATCGCATCGTCAAGGAAGAAGAACGTTCTATCGCTCTCGAAAATGAGGATACTTCCGTCAATCCTATTCCTGTAGGTACAGGTGGTGGTAAGCCACAGCCGGAAATGGATGCATTGTCAAGCATTGTAAAAGACTTCAACGACACTTACGGCAATATTGAATGGAAGAATCGTGACGAAGTGCAACGTCAGATTGAGGAACTGCCAGCTCGCATTGCTACCAGTGTTGATTTCGTCAATGCTGTCCGCAATGGTGACAAACAAGTAGCACAGATAACCTTCAATGATGACATCATTAACATTGTTGCAGGAATGCTTGAAGAGAAGACGGAATTCGTACAAACGTATTTTGCAAACCAAGACTTCCAGAACTTTGTGAACGCCAGAGTATTTCAAGCAGCGGTGAGTCGGCTATCAAACATGCAGCCATAACCGTTGATTTATTAAGACTTATTCATCAAAAAAACAGAATTCATAAATTATGGCAAAATATATAGATCTCAATACAGCTACAGATGAAGAGCTTGTAGCATATCTTTTGGATTGTTGGAATATCCCATCCTTAATGTTTGAAGGGGATTTTAAGCCAAGTAAATCAGCCGAATCCACCGTTAGCGGTGCTTTTACAAATATTAAATCATTGGATTCTCATCGCCCAGTAGCATTTTACCCACCTATGATAAAGGGGAAACAGGATGTCCTATTTTTTGTTCCCAAAAACAAGTATTTACAAGCAGGACATTATGCTTTTGAATGTGAATTAGCTGCAGATAGTATAAGAAATGACAAGGAAAACCCATTTCTTTTGAAACTAAAGCTAAATACAATAAGACCTTTATCAATAACGCCAAAAGTGTTAGGAGCTAGTACGAAAAGAATTCAAAAAAAAGAGTATTCGAAAGATGAGATACTTGTAAAGAAAAATCTAAAATTAATAAAAGATGATTTCTTTATTGGGAGATTTCATCGAAATCCAGATGGGCAATACAGTATTTCAGATATACGCCGCTCGGACTTCTCAAAATTGATACTTCAAGATGGAGAACAAATTCGGAGTATATTATTTAAGCCAACTCTTTTGTCTATTCCAGAAGAGGATTGCTATTATGAATTTACATGGGTTCTTAAAAATGTAAACCACGAAGAACACAAGTACAATTTTACAGTTGATCAAAAAAAACCAATAAAAAGAATAACCCCGAAAAATGTCATTGATCGTCTACATAAAGCCATCCTAGATAGTCCCGCAGGATCCGGTGATAGAGACGTGAAGATGATTGAAACTTTGAAGTCACAATTAACAGCAAGTGGAAAAGAGATTTTCATATATGAACTTTTGCAGAATGCCAATGACTACCCTCAGAAAAAAAATGGAAAGAATGTGCCAGTGAAGGTGGAATTTCATATAATGAATGAGTATCTGGTTTTTATGCATTCTGGTGCAGAATTCAATGAGAAAAATATCGCTGCAATATGTAATATTAATGACAAAGAAAAGTCAGATAATCCAGATGCCATTGGTTATAAAGGTATTGGATTTAAAACGGTATTTGTAGTAAGCAATAATGTTTACTTGTCTACCGGCCCTTATCATTTTAGGTTTGATGAATCCTTTACAAAAGATATGGTAGCAACGGCTTATCAGCTTCTTCCGATTTGGACAAATCCCAATACACTCGGACGTGAAGTCGTTGACCTCTTCAATTCCACAAAAGAGCTGTATAATGTCCAGTTCGCTCTTAAGCCTATAACAGAAGACATTCTTAGAGAGTCTTCACAAAATTTTGTTAAACTTTTTAGTGAAGTCTTTGAGAATGAACGTGTCATTCTATTCATTCCTAATATAGAGTCAGTTAAGATTTTTTTTCATGATAGTCAGATTCCTGATATTATAAGAAAAAAAGATTCTGATAATTGGGTGGTCAATTCATATGTTGAGCCTATTCCTGAAAATTTGCGAAAATCTATTAACCAAGAAATCGAGGATCAAGAGAAGAATGGTACAATGAAGATTCCTGCGAAGTACAAGGATTTTATGAAAACTCAGGTTTCATTTGCTTGTGCTCGTGAAGGAGTTACGCTGAAAAAGGTGCAAAATTCAATATTGTATTGCTATCTTCCTGCAAAGGATGCGTCTTGGGGGTTTGATTTCCTTCTAAATACCGATATGATTCCAACTGGGCCTCGTAATGATATAGAATATGGTTTGGAGGTAAACAAGGAAATAGCTAATATAGCTGGAAAGAATTTTTTTGATTGGATCGTTGAACTATGTAAATCTAAACAGTATAGAGTAGACTCTATTTTTTCATTAATTCCAGATTTTGAATCATGTAAAACAGGACGCTCGGACGGACATAAAAATCTGATAACAAAGTTCCAATCAAGCTTTGAGGAGCGATTGTTGTCTGAAGAATTTATCCCAGCTTCTAATGGAACCTATTCTAAAGTATCTAGAACTATACTTGATGACACAGGATTGTCTTCCTCTGGTATTATGTCAGATGAAGAATTCGTTTCGTTTACTAACATTGATGGTAATTTGCCAATCGCCATCTTGCGCAAAGATAGTGTATTTAATACATTTCTAAGAAGGTATTTGTACAAATTTGAAGCCACAACAAATATCTGGTCAAAAACTAATTTGAAAGAATCGGTAACACAAGAATCCTTTTCTAAGTGGCTCCAGAATCAAGATAATAATAATCGTTTCATTTCATTCCTTTTGGAAAAGAAGTGGTTACCTGATTTTTCTGATGCGTGTATATATCTCGCCTCTGATGGTAAATTACATACTGCTAATGGTATTTATCATGACGATAACATTTTCAACAAGCTCACTTACATCAAATGCTTTGAGGGCTTTGTTCCTCATTTAACAGATAGCACATGCAATTATTTCAAAGATAATAAAGAATGGAATACTCAGACAGCAGGAATTTTCACTACACTTGATTGCAAATCGTTTGTTTTGAACGTTTTGCTTAATTCGGCAAACAAGAAGAACACTATTGAACTTCTAAAATTAAAAAGCAATTCATTAAATTTCTATAGCTTCATAGCAAAGTATGTCAGTTTGTATAAAGACAAGTCGACTGATATAGATACTGTTGCAAGAAATGTACTAAAATCAATTCCTTTTTTTGGTTTTTATCATACAAAAGATGATGATGTTGAAATAGTATGTGATAAGTTTGAAGGGGTGGTGCTTAAATATTCTAAAGAAGCAACTACTTTTGTAGAGCACCCTTGGGTAAATAACAATTGGATCACCTTCTTGTCAAAGGATTATACAGAAGAAGTTGTTACATATTTAGAGGAATTTTATGGCGTAAAGGAGTATTCCACGAAATTTGCAGTTGATACATTTATACGACCTACTTACAAAACTGTAAGTACTGGTTGGACTAGTCGCGAAGAAAGAGTTTTACCTAAGCATCTTGTGGAAATAAATAATTCTATTCAAGATTCCTCTTCGAACTTTGATTTCTTTAGATTTTGTTTTTCTAATAAAGAGCTATTCGGTCCAAAGGAACTATGTGATTATTGTCTTCGCGTGTACAATGGTAGCGATGAAGAGTGTTATATGGATAAGTCTGTAAATAGATTTGTTGATACTGGATTATTCAATGTGTATTCGCAAAAAGCTTGGGTGGAGAAAGAATGGCTATATAAAATAGACCATAATTATTTGGGTGAACTGGACGAAGAGCAAGGTAAAATATGCAAGAAATTTTTGAAAGAGTGTTATAGCGTGTACGAAATGACAGACGCCACAGCTTGTCATCTCGTAATAAAGAAGAACCTTCCTGCAATCATAAAGAAAACATCAATTCCAAATCCAGATAAAACGAAAGTTGAAGACGCATCATATCTAACAGATTACAATCAGATTGCAAAGAACGTCGTTGATTTGAACGTAGATTTTGTAATATTTGTCGATTCTAAATTGGACTACTTTAGAGATAAAGAAACTGAGGCGCTACCTGAGAAATTTAAGGATATAGTATTAAATGACGGGAAGAATAATATTAAGGTTTCCTCACTAACATATTTCCCGAATTCCGATTTGGAGAATATAGTTAACATGTCATGGTTTCCATCAAAAATAAAAATAGAAATAGTTAACAAGGATTATGGTCAACTTGATTTGTTAACATCTCTTGGTGTGAAGACATATACATTTTCTAGTTTCTTCGATGAGGTAATATGTACACATCCTCAGACAATTGGCACATTTATCAAAGACTTTGATAAGAATAAGGACTTTCACGCATTTATAGCAAGCCACGTCTCAAGCATTGCACCTGATAAGTTATCTGAATTATCAAAATTTCCTGTATATATTATAGGTCCTGATTCTATGGAAGATGTTAACGTGTCTAATAGTAAGGGCGTGCCAGCAATAGTATCTTCTTCTCTTTCTAATCACAAAATTCTAAGCTCTACGATAACAGATTTGTTTAAGAAAAATCTCGTTAAGGCTTCTGACTTGAATATAATACATCCTGATTATCAACCTGATGATAATTTTGATTCATATTGGTCAATATTTGGGAATGTACGCTTTGAGTCCTCGCATTTTGTTGAGTGGATGTTTAGGCATAAACAAACATTCACTGCAACTATTTCTAAAGCAAATGAAAATATAGAATTCTGGCGATGGGCAAAAGCTAATATTGCAGATAACGAAAGATTGGGTGAGTTGAACTTCCTACCTGTAATTGTTTTGCCTTTGCCATCTGAACCCAGTAATACTAATACTGCTAATACTACACAAGATACATTCAAAGCACTAACAAATACAATATATGCTTCGAACCACTATATGGTGAATGAAGATATAGAGTCGTTTGTTAAACTAAATGACACAAACGCGTTATTTGTTAGTGACAAATACCTAACAAATCAGGAAACCCCTGAAAGTATTACTGCATGGATGGGATTTTGGAAGAAAGTGGGTGTGAAGAATGACTATCTCTCAATTATAATCAAGACAATTATTCCAAAACTATCTTCAATTAAAAACGAAAAATTGCCAGATCTCTTTGCTCAATACGAAGCAGAACTTAGAAAGCAATATACAAATTTTCCATTAACGTTGAGTTCAATGCTCGTGAAAACAGCAGATGGAATCTATAGGAAATTGTCATCAACGGTATATATCAATACCAATACGACAGAACCATTTCCCTATATAGCAATACCGAACTCTATCTCATTTATCGGAAAGGAACAAAATGTAAGCACTTTAATGCTTCAAATTGCGACAGCAGCAAATGCTACTATCGTGAATACTGTTTTGGATTGGAGAAAAGCAAAGTTAAAGAGATATGGAGAATTGCAAGCAATAAAGGAGAAAATTGAAGTCTCTCTCTCTAATACGAACATTGTTGTGACAGAAGAAGAGAAGGCTTCTGTTGAGTCTTTCGATCCTATTCACTTTACATTACTTAAAGATCTTGCTTCTATTAAGGCAAACAAGAATGACTCTATAACAGACTTGGAGACTTCAATTTCTTCTCTAAAATTATATTCAAACGCCGGTGTACTTACATTACCTAAGGCATTAACAGTTGGCTCTGTATACAATCCACTTTGTGACTATCAGTTGTGTGGTATTACGGAAGGAATTACTTATATATCGGACAAATATGCTGACATAGAAAACATCAACAGTCTCATAGATGGCACTCTTCGTGTGCGTAGTGGTTTTGGCGAGAAGGAAATTCCCCTTCTTGAAAAGTATCCAAAATTTGCAAGATATTTCTGGGAAACCTTCTTGGCCAAAAACATTGCAGGTTATTCAAATGCTCAAAAGACTATATTAGGGTATTTCCGAGACAGGTTGTTCTCCACAGTTGCATGCATACCTACTGAGAAATCGGTGATGAAGCCAGAAGAATTGTATTATGGCAAAGAAGTAGATGAATTCGTTGACAGACTTCCTAACTATAAAGAAAAGATTCCCGCTGTTGCCGATATTGTGTTCGAGGAGAATGGACAAAAGGTGTCGTTGTTCAGTTTACTCCCATTTAAGTCTGACAAATTGGCCTTGCAAGATTGCTTTGAAGCTCTCCTTCGCTACAATGATCAGAAACGTAGACCGAAATTATTGTCTTGGATTGTCTCCCAATTCAATACAAAAGACACAAAACATATTGCCTTTCGTGACGCATATAGAAATAACCCTGACGCAAAATGGTTTAGCGGAGATAATGACCCGAAACGCATTGACAAGTTGTATGCTTTGGACGAACCAAATGGAAAACTAAGTTTCTATTTTGGATCTCATCCCAAAGTGTTCAACACCAATTATTTCCCTAAGGGAGAAGAATATTTGAAGGCTTGTGAATGTTTGGCAATAAGAGTTATCCACGATAACACCGCAGACATGGAAACTGTTAATGTCAAGTCAAACACGCCTGATATGACAGAAGAATCGTTGAAACAATATCTTCAGATGGCAGTCCTTATACTTGCAGGTATTGAATCTGCTCCAGACTGGGAACCTGCATATAATGCATATTTTGAAGAAATTTCTAAAATGAAGTTCGTTTGCTGTGAGTCTATCATTCTACGATATAAAAATGACAATAGCATTTCTACTGATACTAAGAGATTCTATCATCAGTCTGGTACTGATACTTTTATGTACGTTGATAACTATAAAGACCCACGATTGTTTACTGACTTTGTTGGCGAACTCATGCTTTGTCTCAAAATAAAAGCTGATAAAGATATAGTTCTTAATCTACTTTATGACAAGAAATCTGCTTTGGCTGAAATAGAGAAACGTAACCAGTTGAAAAGTGACGAGAAATTTATGCAATTTATGGAGGCATACGACCGTGGTATTAGTTCTCGATTTAAAGGCAGGAAAGCAGACGAAACACCAATAGAACCAAAGATAGAGCACAAAACAATAGAAGTAGCAAGCCAAGATCCTGAAGCTCCGGCTGTGGAGAAAAAGATTCTACGCAATGAAAACATAAATAGTTCCCATGAGCAGCCATCAGAGCCAGAATCCGCAAAAGAGACTTCTCAAAAAGAGAAAGAATTTGTGAATGAGAAGGCTACAGATGAGAAGCTACAGGACACTGAAATGAGAACTAAGCCTGCTGATATTCCAAGACCAAAAGAGCAGGCAGCTAGGCCAAAGACATCTTATGAGCGGTTGGATCCGAATAAATATAAACGTAGGGAAATGAAAGTTGGCACTCAAAATCCCAAGACTATGGGTATCAATAGAATCATTAACGATGATGAGAAACGCCAACTTTCTGAAATCTTAGGAAGGGCAATGGAAGTTGATACAATTATGAATGAGAACTACATTGTCCGTTTACGCTTCTACAATGAAGTTGTAAAAAAATATGGTGGGGCAAAAATGGAAATTCAAGAATTTGTTCTTAATAAGCATAGCGTTCTCGAAAGTGGAAGTAAGTTTATTCATCGTTGTAGCGCTCGTGGTGGTACTCTATATATATCACCAAGCATTTGGAATTTGCTTGCTCAGGATGGATGCATCGTTTGCATGTACTATGGAAAATATGCCGATGACTTCATCTTTATTGAGTCTCAGGAAGAATTAATGCAGATGATTGACCAAGATGCAATTGTTATACAAGTAACAGGAAATGATAAGAAGAACATAGTCAACAAAGTGTATGAAGACGATATCTTGTCAGAACTAAATACAAATGGTAATGTATATACACTTATCAGAACAGTAAAAGAAGACAATTCTCAATTAGTTTATACTTCTCCGGATGATATTCCTATTAGTAGTTATTCCGATGAAGACGTTGACCCTGATATGTTTTAAGTTATGGCTACAGTAATAGATAACTATGTCAAATTTTTCCTGCATCAAAAACAGGAAATCATAAAAGACTACAATAAGATTAAAGATGTTTCCCTAAAGCAGTTGTTTAGGGAGAGTAAAATCATTATTGGCCGTGTTGATAGAGTGAATCCAACTAATGGACATATTGTCATTGAGATAGACAAGCATTTATCTGTTCGTCTCAAAACAATGATGAACTGTACATTGCTTTCTAAGAAATGCTTTGAGGCACTTGGCGATAACTATTCAGGTTGGAATATCACATTTGGTGAGTTCAACAAGCCAGAGCATTCCATGTGGCATCAAGGTTTATCAGATATTATGCCTATGTATTTTATGGAAAATCATAACGCGGAGAAAGCACATGTAGGTTGTTCTTCTTTATCCGTGAAGATGTACAGTGATATTGAGAGGCTCTTGAATATGGGCAAAACACTTAATGTCCTTCTATTCGAACCATTTCCTCCTACAGAATATCTAGAGAATCTTGCTGTATATACTAAATACCATCAGGATAACGAATACTTCAACATCAATGAGGAAAAGCAATATGAGGATTGGCACCCCATAGAGTTGGAGTTCAATCCTCAGAATACTTTAGCCATTCCAGAAACCATTCAAAAAGTACTTGAAGTAGAGGATCGTTGTATTCTTCAAGGGCCTCCAGGCACAGGAAAAAGTTTCACGATAGCCAATATTGTGAAAAATTACATGGATAATGGAAAATCAGTATGTGTCACAACAATGGCTAATAAGGGGTTAATTGAACTTGTAAAGCAGTCGCCTCTAAAGCAATATTTGATAGATCATAAGATTTACAAAACAAATTTATCATCGGATGAAGCCAAAACTGTTCCAGGATTACAATATATCAAGCGTGACTTGTTAGCTCCTAAAGGGTCGTTAGTGTGTTCCACATATTATGTATTGTCTAAACTCTTTAATGTGGAAAAAGAACCAGCATTCGTAATGCCATCATTCGACCTAATTGTCATTGAGGAAGCATCGCAGGCTTTTTTATCAACATTAGCGGCATTCTGTTCTTTGGGAACAAAATGTCTGATTGTTGGTGACCCTATGCAGTTGTCACCGATTATTATAAATTTGTCCAAAAATTCGATAGAATATAAAATTTGGAAAGTACAGCAACAATGCGATGGATTAATGAATATTGCATTGAATCAGTCAATTCCGAGTTATCGTATAACAACATCTTTTCGCTTGACGGAAAAGAGTGCAAATTTGACGAAGGAATTCTATGGTAAAAATTTTAGGTCTGTTCAACCTAAGCCTGTTGATTTTTCAAACATCAAGAGCCCTTATTTCCCTAAAGAAGGTCAGCCAATTGTTGTTTTCACGGAAGATGGTAAAGACGGTATCTGCTCAGATAAAGCTATTGCAATAATTAACAATGTACTGGGTAATCTGAAGGAATCATATCCTGATTCTGAAATTGCTATTATATCACCTTTTAAAGATACGGTTAAGTTACTCCAGAAAAGATTCTATACAGAGAATCAAGATTTAGATTTGACAATAGATACTATAGACCGTATTCAAGGTATGAATGTAGACTATGCAATAGTTTATTTTCCACTAGCAGCAGTATCGTTCGCTTTTGCGGAAAATCGTTTTAATGTGGCAACGAGTCGTTCAAAGAACACTACGCTCATTATCTCTGATGGAGACTTTCGTGATTTTCCTGCACTTCCACCAAGAAGCAAAGCTTTTTTGTTAAGATGTGCAGTGGTCTCTTCTGATAAAAATGAAGAATCCTCCACATTCGCAGATTTAGATGTTAAAGATCATTCAACAGAGAATGTCGAATCAATCACAGGGAATGGCATCGAACTACGTGTAAAAGGGAAAATCGATTTGTCGCGATTTGAAAGGAAAAAAAACGAAATCAAGACTGGTGTTGACAATTATTACGTAATTGACACAAATGTGTTTGTTAACTGTCCTGATATTATCTCTCGCATAGATAAGCAATATCCCATTATCTTGGCAGCAAAAGTTGTTGATGAACTCGACAAGATGAAAATAAAACTTGATACTAAGGGTAAACTAAATGCAGAGAATGCAATTCGCTCTATAAATCGGCTAATGGGGCAAAGGGATATAAGGATGGAACTATCGGACGTATCCTTGCTCCCTGAAGATTTCGACAAACGCTCACCAGATAATATGATATTAAGTGTTGCCCTAAAATTTAAATCGGGGAATCCCATTTTACTCACGTCCGATAACGGTTTGCAATTGAAGGCAAAAGGATTAGGTATAACAACAATATCCTTAAAGACTTTCTTGTCCAAACCAAAATAATGATGAACTAAGGCATAGTCAAAATATGGTTTTTATATTTGTGAAATGACTAGACAACCAATTAAAATGTATAATTATGATTACAGACCAACTTACAAATACAATTTACTTTTCTCACATGCTTGAACAAGTGTGTCCGGATTTGTATCGTTCAATATCAACCTTGAAAGAAAAAGGCTATCCAATAGAGTTTTTTCAAGGAGCAAAAGATATGTGGGCCCGTGATTATTTGCCGATACAGGTTGCTCCAGACAAGTTTGTGGCATTCAAATATCTCCCAGACTATCTTCTAAATTCGAAGTATAGGGATACACTGACAGAAAATGCTGCTGATATTGCTCGTGAAATTGTAGGCGACAAAGCAGAGGTGATAGATACAGACATTATTGTTGATGGCGGAAACGTAATCAAGTGCGATAATGCTGTTATCATGGTGGACAAAGTTATTCAGGCCAATCCTCATTATTCTGCAAGCAAACTTCTTGCAGAATTGACTCGTTTGTTCGGTTGCGAGGTTTACCTCCTTCCTTGGGATGATGAAGAAGGTATATATGGTCATTCTGATGGAGTTGTAGGGTACTTGTCTGATGGAAATCTTCTTTTCACAAAATATCCTGATTCCAAATATATGAAGCAGTGCAAATCTATGTTGAAGACTCATTTCAACAAAATGCACAATTTCTGGATGCCGTCTGGTGGAGCTAAATGTCGTGAACGATTCCAATGGGCTTACATCAACTATATCCGCACAAAGGATTATATCTTCATGCCAGCACTATCAAAGAATGCTGATTGCATAGAAGATACGACGGTTCGTCGCCAATTTGAACTTCGTTTCCCTGAGTACCAAAAGGAAAACATAATCCCTATATACGCACTTGAAGCTCTAAAACAAGAAGGAGGACTACATTGCTGTTCTTGGAATATTCTCAAATAACATCACAACTATATGAAAGAGCCTACAATACATAATATAATATGCTTAGAAGCGGAATGGGAATATAGCGAGCAGAACCCTGACAACCGCTTTAGCCTTAATACCTTACCAATGCTAAATTGGTTAAGAGAAAGATATGATTGTGAGGTGATATATAGAAGGTTTAGAACGAAGTTTGACCTGAAATATTACCTTAATTATTTTCGTACTCACGCTAAAGATGATGACGAGGAAGAAGACTTCAACAAGTATGATATTATATATTTCGCCTGTCACGGTGAAAAGAAAAGCTTGTGGATTGAAGGACAATCAGTACCCCTCACTACTTTAGTGAAGTGGTCAAAAGGCTTTTTCAAGGACAAGGTCATTCATTTTGGGTCTTGTAGAACGATGTCTAACAAAATCGACTCTAAGCACTTCAAGAGAGAGTGCCAAGCCTTAATGGTGAGTGGTTATCAAAAATCTGTAGATGCGATGGATTCAAGCATAGCAGACATTGCGATAATGAATGATTTGCTTTCTCAGGAAGAAATTGAAGTCGAAAGATATACAGATAGAGATAGTAAGTTCTACCAGAAATACGAATCGCTTTTAGATGCCCTCGATTTCCATGTATGTTAATTGGAAAACGAGAAAAGACAATGCAAATAATTTGAAATGCGAAATAATATAATGGTTTTATCAGATAATTCTATCCAATAATATAATTAGAAGTGTTCATAACACCATTTATCCAAATAATATAACGACATGGAAATTCTTTTAGTCATCATCGGAGGTATAGTTTTTGTTTGTCTCTTAGGCTCATTTTTTGAACATCAAGACAAAGCTAAAGAAGAACAACGCCAGAAGGGTATCAGCGAAAATGCCAGAGTTGCTATGTACAACAAGCGTTTTTTGGAACAGCGAGAATTCCATGACGGCTGGGCTGTTGTTAAATTAGCAGACTATCGTTATGCATATATAAATAAATCAAATCGTTTTCTAAACGATGAAATATTTGTTAGTGCTGATGATTTTAAAAATGGGACAGCAATTGTTAGAGGATATGACAAGGGAGTGGCAATTATCAATGCTAATGGGACGTTCGTATTACCATATGATACTAATCCCAAAGTAGCAACATATATTAAACCTTTGGTGGATGGCATTTACGAATATACAAAGACATATTATAGTAAGCCTGGATATGTTGAGCGAACTGATGTTTATGTCATTAAGCAAAGTGGAGATTTTATAACAAAAAAACCTGTGTCTAAAGTTATTGAAGTAAAAACGAACTTCATAAAATACCAAGTCGATAAACTTATTGGTGAAATGGATTTTGAGGGTAATACTATATCAAGACCGTTTCAAAAAAAAGAAAGACTTGGAAAAGGTCTTTATAAAGTTATGCAAGAAGAATACGCTTGGGGTGTTTATGACGAATCTCTTGACAAAGTAATTATTCCATGCAAGTATTCAGATGTTGAATATTCTGAATCTATGAATCTCTTTATTGTTAGGCCATATGGGGACGGTAAACGGGTTTTCCCCCCATATGTTGTAAATAGAAACAACAGAGTTGTAATTTCTCAATTATATGAACGACTATCTTTTTTGGGTAATAAATACTTTGAGATTGGAGTATCAAACAATCAATCAGTGTATGGTGTCTCAAAAGGAATTGTAGATAGTACAGGAAAGGTCTTGGTAAAACCATTGTATAGATATATATGGGTATCAGATAATGGTAATTTTATTGTAACTAAAGATGACAAACGTCTTGGTATAGTAAATAATGGTATTTCTGATTTAGAATATTCTTCTTACGAGGGTGTTTATACAGAAAAAAGTACCCTGTATTTTGTTATCTCAAAAGGTAATAAGTACGGAACAATTGACCTTGATAATAATGTTATTTTGCCAATCATATATGATAGTATAAAAATAATATACAAAGAGAAAGGTGTGCCTTTCGGATATGTCGTAGAGAACAACAACACCTATGGTGTTTTAGATTTGTTTGGCAATACTATTATACCATTAATATATACTGACATCATACAACATAATCAGGATGAAGATGATAATGACAAAGATGATGATTGGTTCAATGATGATTATTCTGATGACATGGATGAAGACGAATGGTGTGTCGGTGATAATTTTTATAAAAAGACAAGCTATTTTGAGGTAGTTGATGAGAATGAAAGTATTAGATATATTGATTTAGAAGGGAAAGCATATAAGAAAAATTACACACAGACGACAAAGAGTGTGTCAGTTAAAAACAATAGGTATAAACCTGTTACTTCTAACAAGAAAGAAAAGGAAAAGCTCTTCTTCTTCGACACTGAAACCACAGGATTGCCTTCTGACTATAATGCGCCCATCAATAATTCCCACAATTGGCCACGTTTAGTTCAAATAAGTTGGATTTTAACAGAAGAAAATGCAAGCATCATTTCCCAAAAGAATTTCATTATTAAGCCCAATGGTTTTGTGATACCAAAGACATCTTCCGACATACACAGAATTACGACGGAAAAGGCTGTAAAGGAAGGATTAGATTTGTCGATAGTCCTTGATTTATTTGATAGTGACCTAAAACAAGCGGATATTATTATTGGTCATAATATCGATTTTGACATAAAGGTTGTAAGAGCAGAAATGTACAGATTAAAAAGGACGGATAATTTGGTTGGCAAAAATACAATTTGTACAATGAAATCAACAACAGATTTTTGCAAGATACAAGGGAAATATGGTTATAAGTTCCCCAAACTCCAAGAATTATACACAAAACTGTTTGGGCATGGTTTTGAAGAAGCGCATGATTCGCAAGCTGATATATTTGCCACAATGCAATGTTACTTTGAACTTTGCAAAAGAGACATCTTATAAGTTAGAGTCATAACATGAAACTAAATAACATACCGCTTAATGAGATTATATTCTTTGACGAACTTTTGGTGGTTTCGTGGAAAATGTGTACCTTTGTACCCAAGAAACGGACAAGAAACCATATCGGTACATTTTGTTTCCCGTTTGTTCCTCCGAGAGAGACATCTTTCGCAAGTAATTGATTTACAAGAAGGAAAGAAGCTGACAAAAACTCTCTTGCAGTAGAATTTGGAGGTACGGAACTCCTCCGCTTTCTGGATGTCCATTGAGCCGTTATGTCCCGTCTTGGTGACCACAAAGTCGCGTGCCACCTGTCCTGCTATCCATCCCGTAGGCATGTCCGAGATCTTTGATGCTGGAACGAGGTTGTCCATATTCTCGTTCGGGTTGATGGAAGTGCGGTCACGGTCAATGGTAATGCCCTTCTTCAGTTGCACCACCTTTCCGAAGATGTCCCCTGACAGCCATTCCAGCGTCTCTTTGGCGCGTGCCGAGCCGCTGACCACGTTGCCGACAGTGGTGATAATCTTCTGCATGCCCACCTTCCCGTAGTCCGCTTCAAGCTGCGGCAACTCCTGGAAGCCCAGTGCCACCGACACCTTGTTTGAACGTGCCGTGCCTATCAGACGGTCTATCTTGTAGAAGAACAGCGTCGGCAGCTCATCGACGATGATGGAGACGGGTACGTTCTTGCCCTGCCCGCTGTTCACACGGGTGACCAGTCGGTTGAGGATGAGAGCATTCAGCGCTCCGATGATGCTCTCCATCTCAGGGTCGTTGGCTATGAGCAGGTAGCTGGGATGTTTCGGGTCGCTGACCTTCAGGTCGAAGTCATCGCCGTCGCGGTGGAATATCCAGTATGACTCCTTGGTGGACAGTCGTGATGTCTGTACACGTAGCGTGCCTATCATACCTTCCAGCTGCTCCATCGCCTTGTCCTCGAAGGCCGTCATGAACGGGCCGAGAAGTGGGTACACCTCCGGGTCTGTGCGCAGCACCTCAAATATCTTCGTATAGTCATGGTTGAGGAAAGACAGTACATGCGGCATGTCTGAGTATTTGCCGAGCCAGCAGGCAGGTTCCACCAGTTCTGCCGGATTCTTTGTGGCTCTCCCTTCCTCTGTCCCGTAGACACGTCCCGTCAGATTCCTGTGGTGTGTCTCAGGGTCTTCCTCATATTCGGGGAACAGCATGTTGCCAGCAGCATCATACGGCAATTTCTTGTAGTTGATGAAGAAGTAGATACATACCGCCAGGAAGTTAACTGCTGACGTCTGGAAAAACTGGTCGCTGCCGCCACCGCCTTCCTTCTTTCCTTTCTGCAGCGAGTCAATCAGCGTCTCTGCCGTCTCCTGCGCTGCTGCCAAGTTGCTGATGTATTTCTGCTGTATGGGATTCACGCGACGGCTGTATTCCACGTTGACGAAGTTGATCATGTTGAACGTGCATCCCGGTGGTGTCTTGCCCAGCCTCTTGTTCTTCTGGTAGTGCCAGTAGAGCTTTGTCGCCAGCGTCGGGAACTTGTAGTCATATACCACCATCGCAAAGCCCTTTGCAGAGTGCTGCCTGATGAACGGCTCGATGACCGAGAACGTCTTTCCAGAGCCAGGTGTCCCCACCACCCAGGTGCCACGGAACGGGTTGATGATGTTCACCCATCCGTGACGGAACTTTCCGTGATAGTAGTAGCGCATGGGGATGTTCACACTGTATGGTGTGTCCTGTTTCTCCTCGCACTGCTCGAAGCTCTCGTTCTCGAAGTTGAAGCGGTCTTTCATGAAGCCGCCCTTGATGTGCTTGGTCATGTTGTCGAGGGCGAGATGGATGAGTGGCGTGCCTATCAGCGTGAAGATGACATACACCCATACGTTGGCCGATATATGATAGAACATCGGCGTGAACTCCCAATTGTAGAAGAACACCGACGACACCACAAGTATGAAACCGATGGCCAGCGGCCAGTACACCTGGTAGCGGGAATCGAAGTTCACGTCCTTCTTCGCCTTGGTGCCGAGGGAGGTGATGATGATGAACAGTGCCGTCATCAGCTTACTGTACGGCAGGTGTCCTCTCTGGTAGATGAAGAACCGCGACACCCGATTATGGATGTCGGCTATGACACCGCCGAAGACGTCCATCTCCTCCGGCGTGATGACAAACACGAAAAACTCCACCAGTACGAGGAAGTAAATGATGAAGCGCAGCAGTTTATATATCGCCTGTTGTCCCTGAGTCTCTTCCATGGAACTATCCTTTTATTTGTTTGCGTTGTTTTTCCAGTCCCTCATGCAGCGTTCGATGATTTCTTTCTTGTCGATGTCGCCATAGCCTCTGGCCCTGTCCGTTAGCTCATTCCAAACGTCGAGGAAGGTGGTATAACGGATGGCCATTCCCAGGGCACGCAGCTGTCTGTTCATGGAACGCAGTTTAGGTCTGATGTTTGTTATCATCTCATTCTTCTCCTGCTCCGTCATCTTGGAACTGTCAAAGCACAGTGTCTTTATATCCATAACGATGTTCACCCCGTTGATGATGATGTTTCTGTACACGACGTTACGTCGTGAGTGAAAGGCCACTGCCAGTGCGTTGGCGGGGTAGGAGGCCACCACACCATTGAGGTCTGACACATTTTTCGACAGTTGCGTCACCTCATAGTATATGCCGTATATCTCAGCGGCGAAGCCGAGGATGTCATGGAACTTGTCGAGGTACTCATTGAACTCCCTCTGGAAGTTCGTCGTTGCCTCTATCTCCGTCTGCATCCACAGATGTCCTGTCGTCATCAGCGCCTGTGCCTTGTTTTGTGCCTCCAGCGCTTTCTTCGCCTGTTTTGAGTATTGGTCAATCATTGCCGCACGGACAGGATCGATACCAAAGCCATATGCCGATACCCCTGATAATATCATCATAACGGTCAGCATGACAGTCTGAAAGAATCTCCTTTTTTTCATTGCTCTGTTGTTTTAGTCATCCAGGATTGCATAAACCCTCTGGGCGCGTTTCCATCTGTCGATGGCATCGGCAGCCACCTGTGCATGCGTCCGCTCCACCATTCCTGCCGTAGCGCTCTTCCATACGTCGCCGAGGTTGTAGAAGGCGATACTCACAGCCAGTCTGCGCAGTTTGCCGTTCAGCTGGTCGAGTGCATCGTTCAGGTTCCATAATAGTTCCGTGCGCTCCGCTCCCGTCAGCATGTTCTCTTTTGTGCCGAGGGCAACTGACACCTTCAGGAGCCTGTATGTCCTTATCAGCTCTGCCGCCGTCTCGACATAGATATTGTTCATGGCGATGGAAGCGCCTATGCCCTGCGGGTTGGCGTTTACCGCCTTTCTTATCTCATCGATGTGGCGCAGCGTCTCTACGCCTTCCGCGTACAGCGATGTTCCTGCCTGTATCGCCTCGGCATAGCCGCGTGCCGTCTTCAGGTAGGAGTTGTATTTTCCTTCCCACTGCTTGATCTTTGTGAACTCTCCGGAGATGGTTGCCTGCAGCAAACCTGTCTTCTCCTGTGCCTTTGTCTGCTTGTTCACCTGGTCATTGATGTTCCTGTGACCAGTCTCAATCTCGACATACTGCAGCGGGTTGCTCTGCGTCACCTGTGCCGATGCCGGTGTTGCCGCTGTCAGTGAGAGTATGGCCATGATCATGGCAGCTCCCTTCTTAGAAACGGTTGGTGATTTCATAGATGCTCTTCATTCGTTTGTTATATTCCACTCTCTTTCGTATCTCGCCGACGATGTTCTCATCCTCGCAGACACCGATGATGTCCAGTCGTCTCATGTTCCTGTCGCCGGAGAGGATGGTGACGGTCTTCAGCCCCAGCAGTTGCTGCAGCAAAGACCTGTTCTGCTGGTAGTCCACCACACGGTACAGCTCCATATAGTCTGTTGAGTGCTGGAACACCCCATGCAGGAATACCAGCTGTTCTTCCGTCACCACATATCTTATCCTCAGCAGGTATAGCAGCTGGTATGCCAGATACACCAGCAGCAGGACACTGAAGTATGTCAGTAGGCTTGACACGGTGCTGTCCTCAACCATGTCAAGCCCTGCGCAGGCAAATGACAGGATGCAAAGCAAGGCGTACCAGCTCTCGCTGATGCAGTACTGCAGCAGGTGCGGCCTCAGTTCTATCGTGTCGAAAGCTCCCATATATGCCTATTGAATTATATACTTCAATATGATAATAGTTATATGCCCATACCCCGGCCTTCGCTATAGTCCTGCCGTGCTGGCCGGTCTATGCTCTCGAAGTTGGCTGCCGCCACTTCTGCCGGTGACACCACTCCGGGCTTGTAATAGACCGTTCCGGGCAAACGGCTCTTGTATATCTCCGGTCCAGGCCCGTGGTGCATCAGCGGGTCTGCCAGCACATCTCCCGTGGCCACGAGGGCTGCGAGTATGGCAGCACCGATGTTCGTGCCTTCCCCCGGTCGCGTCTTGATGTCCACCTCATCGAATATCTTCGAGAACAGCTTCATCCGCTGGTAGTCATCCACTGCCAGGAACTTATCGTACTGCTTCTGGGAGATCTCATGTGTCACGGACTGCCCGTCTATGACTGCCGTCATCTTGTATTTGCCGTCGGCTTCCTTGTCAACCCGTATCTCGCCGACCTCTACTTCACGGCCATGGGCTATTTCACGGTAGAAGCCCTGACGCTGTCTGAAGTCCTGAAGTGCCGCTCCATCAACTCGGTTGGAGATGGCATGGCCAATGTCCTCACCGTCCTGTGCAATGATTTGACCTTCCCGGTCGAGAAGATACATGTCATCGGCATATCCATGACCGTCAGAGTGCTTTATCTCCACTTCAGAGAACACCTTGTCGAACAGTTTCAGGCGGTGCGCATCGTCGAGTGCCAGGAACTTGTCATAGTCTTTCTCCTTGATGGCATGTGATACCGTCTCTCCGTTGATGACGGCTGTCATCAGGCAGTTGCCGTCAGTGCCTTTCTCCACCCTTATCTCTCCTACGACCATCTCCCGGCCATTGGCAACAGGCTGGAACCATCCCTTGTTCCCAAGGATGTCATGGATGGCCAGTCCGTCGATGGCGCAGGGGTCGGCAGCTATCCTTGCGGCACGCTCCTGCTGCATCTGCCTTGCCTCCTCTCTCTCTGCCATCATCCTCTGGTTCTCCTCATACCGCTGCTGTTGCTCGAAGAAAGCTGCTATCTGCGGGCTTTTCTTCGCTTCCTCCGTCAGCTCCAGGCAGACAAGGTCTTTCGACTCCAGCATTTCTTTGGTGACAGGGTTGGCGAAGTCCCGCGTGTCTTCCATGATACGCTTATTGATAACAGCAAGCCTTTCCTCCACGGTTGCACCGTTGGGATAGCCTATCCCTTCGGCTGTCAGCTTCTTCAGTTCCTCATCCGTCAAGTCATATTGCAAGTCCATCGGGAACAGTGATGACTGGATGGTCAGTGTTTTCTTCTCCGCATCGACGACGATGCCGTGTGAGGCGAGCACTTCCTGGAATTTCTCATTGGTGAAGCCGTTTGTCTCACCCTCCCAGATTCTCTCTGAATATGGTATAGCCTGCCCTTGTGGACGGGGAGCAGCCTTTACTGGCTGTATACGTCCGTCAGCCAGGATGTCATCGAGCACCTCCTGCCGTGTCTCGCGCTGCTGCCCCTTGTAGTAGAAGCCGTAGCCCCCGGCATTCAGCTCACCCGGCTTCACCCGACCGTCCGGCCTGACGGGAGTCATGATCCCGCCTCCCGCCATGAACGTCTGTCCGCTGATGCGCCGCATGTGCCATCCCGGTTCCCATCCGACAAAGTCGCCGCCCCATCCTCGTGCAGATCTGCTGAACGGGCGGTAGTAGGGAATGCCGTACTCTCCTGATCCCAGACGATAGCCGTGCAGTCCCATTGCCACACGTCCGAAGGCATTACGGGCCGACACAAAGTTATCCGGCATGTAGAAGTCATTCTTGACGATTGACGTGAAGGTGTTGTACGCCTTTTTGTTCACATAGTTCGAGCCCCAGCCCATCAGGTCCTCCACCTGACGGTCGTTGAGGTTGTAGGTGATTGCCGGTGAGTCATGCCCCAATACGATGAGCTGCATCTGTCCGTTGGGCTGCATGGCCATATGGGCTTGCATTCCGTTCCTGCGCAGTACGTCCTGAAGTCCTGGCGACAAGTCGAGGTCTCGCGGATTTGTATATTTTCTTATTGCCATATTTGTTTCTATAATTATTTATTTGTATAGATATAAGAAAGAAATCCCCTGCGGGGTGCAAGCCTGCAGGAGAGTCCTGTATTATTTCCGTATATAGAGGACCACCCTTGTGTTCCTGTTGGCAGTGAACGGCGCATATCTGTTGATGCCGCCTTCATGCCGTACCATGATGTTTTCGTCAGGGATGCCTCGCTCACGCAGCATCTTCTCCATGTAGTCTGCCCGTCGTGCGCTCAGCGTCTCGTTTGTCTTTTCATCTCCGGTCTGGCTGTCAGCCGCTCCTGTTATCTCAATCAGCAGTCCGTTCTTCTTTGCCACCTTTGCCAGTTCGTCGATGTTGATGACCTGTGCTTTCTCGGTCATCTCACAAGAGTTCAGGCGGAAGAAGAAGAATATAGGCGAGCCGATGGCAGTCATGTCCCTGTCTCTCTCCAGTCCAAGCACGGACATGTTTTTATTGCCGTTGTATTCTGTGCTGTCGTTAAGCATGGGCTTGTAATTGTCGGGATTGCCGTCCCATCCTCTGTTTCGGATGCGCTTCCTGAGAGAGTTCAGCCCACTGTAGTCGTTCCTGGGATAAGCCTTGTACTGGTCTTCATCCGTTGTCACGTCCTGTCCCGTCAGCCTGTATTTCCCGAGCAGTCCTTCTATCTCCAGTATCTTGTTCAGCTCCGCCAGTGCCTCCATGTCATATTCATGTTGCTTTGACAGCTTCTGGTTCTTTTCTTGGAGATAGTCCACATAGCTTGCCATGATGTCGTTCTGGCAGATGTAGGGCTTCGCGTCTATGACCCGTTTCCATCCCACTTTTCCGATGGTCACGGTCATGCCGAGTGATGCCTGCAGCAGCTGGTCGCCTAGCTTGTTGCTTTCCCCTTTCCCGTCGAAGTCACGGAAGGTGTTCGTAGCCCCAAGCTCTGCTGACAGGTGCAGCCGGGAGTTCAGGCGGTAGCGTCCTATGATGCCGTATGAGATGGCGAATGGCTTGCGGTGTGTGTGCGAGTTTCTGATGATGCCGACGCCGGCATACGGGATGCAGTCCCATCTTGGCAGTGCGTCAATGTCATTACGGAAATGCGACGACACATTGTAGAGGAAGTCGGCATGGACGCTCTGGTAGGCCCGTGACTCCAGCTGCCAGTCCTTCAGTTTCAGTCCCTGATAGGACAGCCGTCCGCCGAAGTGTGGCGTGAACCATTTTCCAAGCGACGCATGAAGCATCGGGCTGAATCGGTCGAAGAGGTCTGCATGGCCTACGGGGTTCCCGATGAATGCCGATGCTCCTCCCTGAAGCATGATGAACCAGTTGGAATCCCAGCCGGCGTCTACCAGTGCTCCGTCGAGGTAGGTGGGGGAGAGGGGCGCCAGTTCCTGACTGTTAATCTCAATCTCCTGCTCTTGTGCGTAAGCAGGACAGGCAGCCGTCAGCACAATGCCGACAGCTGCAATCAGCAATTTTCTTTTTTCCATTGTACAATCAGTTTTATTCATGAGTAAAGTTGAAACCGCCGCGAAATTACTCATTATATACTGGCTGGGAGAAAATCAGGAGGCCAAACTCTTGATTTAACACTTTTACGACGGTTATGGCTTTCATCCTACTTTTTCTTCATCTCTGCAGCAAGTTTTTCAGGTCCGAAGTACTGCTCGTATTTTTCATACCTGTCCTTGATGGCCTTCCAGTTTTCCGCTATCTCCTTCATGTCATTCTTCCTTTGTGTCGCTGCAGCTTCGCTCATGTTCTTCCGTTTCTGTTCCGCCTTATGCCTGACATCCTTTTCGCTGTCATGCCCTTTCATTTTCCTTATCTTCTCTTCCAGTATTTCTTTCTCCTTGATGGTGCATAGTCCGAACCATCCCAGTATTCTTGCCCGAATGGATTTCTTCTCGTCACTGTCCGTTTTCCCCGTAGAGCGCGGCACCACTTTTAGGTCCCTGAACACATTTGCGAATATCCTTATCCTCTCGTCATCGTCCACGACCAGGAATTTGTCATACGTCCTTTCGAGGATTTCCTTAGTCCTTTCCTTGCCGTTGATGGTCGCAGACATAAGGTGTCGTCCGTCTTCACTTCTGTCTACCCTTACCTCTGTCACATCCACCTCTCTGCCGTTGTCGACGTTATGGTAGAATCCCATCACCTCCATCATCTTTGAAAGGGCAGCACTGTCCACCCTGTTATCGGTGTCCTTGCCGTCTGCGTTCTTGATCATCACCTCATGGAAGACAGAGTCGAACAGTTTCAGTCTGTTCGCGTCATCGAGCTGGCCGAAGCGGATGAGCACTTCCGGGTTGATGTCATACCGTATCGTTTCATCGTCAATATGAGCCTCCATGAAACACTTGCCCTTCTCGTCCCTTGCGGCTGTTATTGTTCCGACATTGACTTGACGGCCATTCTCTATGGGCTGGAACCAGTTCTTCTTGTCAAGTATTTTGACAATATTCTGCCCGTCGATGGTATAAGTGACAGGAGTCGTTTTTTGTTCCTCTTTTTCTATTTCTTTATTTTCTTCCATAATAAAATAAATATTTTAGTATTTGTATATTTTGCTATCTGCTTATTCCCGTCTTTCTCTTCTGGGCTTGTCCCTGTCCGTTCCCTCCTGATGGTGACAGCATGTTCTTGGCGAGCAGGAAGCATCTTCTCCCGAAGGTCAGGTCATCCTCGTCCTTCTTGCGTCCCCATCCGGAGCCGGGTCCTCCACCGCCTCCTGCACTCTCTGCATATTGTGTCGCCTCGTCGAGATAGCCGAGGAACAGGGTGGCGGCCATCGCCGTTACCTCCGTTGCTCTTGTTGCCATTGTCTCGACCATGGAGCCGTCGAACAGCTTGTTGAAAGCTGTTTCCTGTTCAGGTGTCAGCATGTTCCTGAAAGACTCCAGCTGGCTCTTCTGTTCAATGGCTTCCTGTGACGCCAGTTCCCATCCTATGGCCTCCATGTCATGGAAAGTCTTCTTCTGCAGGGTAGGCAGTTCCCGGTTAATCTGTCTGAGCATGTCGTCGTAGGCGTGTTGCACATCAGCGCTCTTGTGTCCAAGCTCACGCAGCTGTTCCGTTGCCGTCACCAGCTGTTGCCTCCTGGTCTTTATCTTCTCTTCCGTCTGCTCCAGGTCTGCCTTCAGGCGATGCAGCTTTCTGTCAAGTTCTGCCTTCTCTGATTCAGTGGTGGCTACGTCGCCTTCGAGCACTTCAATATCCGCAAGGACATCCAGCCTGTGTTTCTCCAGGTTATCCAGCATCGTTTTCAGTCCCTTCAGTCTTGTCTCGGCTTTCTTGACCTCCCTGTTGATGTCATACAGTTGCTGCTTCTGCTCGTCAATGGTGGCATTCTGCCCGCTGATGACCTTCTTCAGCTCCTCCATCTTCTCCCTCATCCACTGAAGGTAGGATTTGTGCTTGGCTCCTGAGAGCACCATGTCGTCGCCCCTCTTCAATCCGTACTTCATGCTGATCTTGGCTGCTTCATCATGCAGCTGCTTGGTCTGTCTGGAGAACTCATACTTGTCGTTGCTTTCACCGATGAATACCTTCCTGAATGACAGCTTGCCATCTGGGGTGATAGGTACCACTGTGCAATGGGCATGTGCAGTCGTCTCGTCAAGATGTACGACAAAGGATGCGATATTGTCCTCGCCATATTTCTGTGCAACGAACATGTACATGTCCTTTGCCCATTTCTCTATGTTCTCATCCCTTTTCAGGTGGGAGTTGTCTGCACCGGGGCTGAAGTCCACTTGCTGTTCCCCGAATGCCAGTCTGAGCATGGTGTCATGTGACCCCTGAAGGATGAAGTTCGCATGTGTTCGGATGCCCACGCCAGTACGCTGGAGATCTTCCCGGGACAGCCCGAGGTTCGGGTCTGTGATGCCGTGTCTCTTGAATATTTCCTTGATGCGCTTCGGTATGGACACAGCCTGATTGATGGGTATGATGACTCCGCCCTTTGTCACCTCAAAGTTGAACTTTGTCCTGGTGGGGTCAAGCGTACCGGCAATCTTCGCCTTCCATGCACTGCTGTCACCTATGCGAAGGTTCTCATTGCTCAGGGCCGTGTCGAAGCGTTTGCCATAAGTCAGGCTGATAGATTGTTTTTGTTCTTTTGGCATAGATATGATATTTGTTTTGGGGGTCTCGGGGCATCCCTGAGCCTATTGAACCGCCGAGCTTGCTCGTTTTAAGTGCGGCCATAACTCTGTATACGGAGTAGGCAGGGTTAGTAATAGGTTACCTCCACTGTATAGGACATGTCCGACAAGCGCAAGCGCTGGACAAGGCATAGACATGTGGAGACCGCTCTCTGCCGTCACTCAAGTGGCGGCAGGTTCTTCGGACGTCTTCGGACGGACGCCAGGACAGTCAGTGTCCTGCGACGGCAAGCCGTCGCTGCGATTTTCATATTCGCTGCCATTCTGCGAAGCAGAGGTGTCCTCACCTATGATGTTGTTCAGCGAGACCACGATTCTGTTTCCTGACGATGTCAGGGTGATGGCCCCAATCTCCTGTAGCTTGTCCAGGAATTTCTTGGCTGTGGGGCGCATCCATCCCCAGGTGTTGGCAAGCAGCTGTACGCTGTTGCTCATGTAGTCGTTATCTCCTGTTGAGTTGGAGATGCGCTGCCGGTCAAGCAGGTCGAAGAAAGCTTCTGCCTTGCTGTACCTGTGTCTGTTTCCCTTGGACTGGTTGGCCATCGTGCGGCCGTCCAGAAGGAAGTCCCATAACTCGAAACTGGTGACTATTTCCAGCGTGGCTTTGTGGTTAGGGGCATTGGATAATCTATTGGATATACTTACGTTCTTTTCCATGTTTCTTTCACTAATTATAGTATTGAAATGATGGCAGATGTTCAACCTGTCATGTTCATCGTTCTTCCATCTGTCCTATCTTACAGTCTTCCATTGTACAATACTTTATTCTATAAAGTCTGTCTAGTGTACCCTTGGAAACGGCATGTACTTGTGCAGTTGTCTGTCGGTATCCGGGATATATTGATGCTGCACCCAGGATGACATAGAGAATCTCTATGATGACGATGTTCCGTCCAGAGGAGTGGAAAGCACAGATGGCAAGCAAGGCCATCGCAAGCGCACTGACGGTACAAAAGAAGTGTTTGCTTCCGGCAAGCTTCATCAGAATCCTGTCCGTCAGCCTGTACGAGAAAAAAGGTACGACCATGAGGCCTGCCAGTAGTGTCGCATATCGGAAGGTGAGATAGGGCGCGTATACAGAGTAGAGTCCAATCAGTGTTTCAGTCTCGTTTCCACATTCCTGTGCAGCCTTCGTCACCTTCCTTGCGATGGTTGCCGATGCGTTGAAGTCGACCATCGTGATGGTCAGCAGCACCAGGAGCATGAGGAGCGTGAAGAACTTCCTTGCCTCGATGCTATGCTTCATGGCGTTATATATTCTTATTGAAATATTGAAATATTTACGCCTCCATCTTTTGAGGTAAGGCATAGCTGAAGCAGCAGCCGTAATGGCATTCCTGCAGGCCGGTGACGATTCTCTCTTAGGCAGGATGAAATGCTTGAAGAGGAACGGAATGGCAGACAGGAGCAGTGCCAAGATAATCTTGAAGTACAACATTTGCTGGATGTGTTACAGTTGTTATAGAAAGTCCTGCAGCAGCTCTGCCTCCTGTTCTATTCCGTTCAGGAGCTTTCCTTTCAGGAACAGCGAGTCGATCCACAGTTGCCTCACATGATTATACATCGTATCGAGCGAGTCAAAGAAACGGACCTTTACGCTCTCAATGAGACCGTGCTGGATGGAGTCCATGATGACGACGACCATCTCATTCTCGTATGGAATGGAATAGAGCGCCACATGGTAGTCACTGCCATCTGGGGTTCGTTTTTCATAGAGGACCTGGTAATCCAGACAAGTCGAAAATTCCTCAGTCATGTCTTCCGCCATTTGTTGTGAAGCCAATGGAATCACACACTCGGAACAGTCTTTCCTGAAGACCAAATTCTCGTTTCCAAGTGAGAAATAGGAAGCCATACGCTTTGAGATTTCCCCACGGAAAATCTCAAAGCATTTTGTCAAATTTTCTTCTCTCATAATCAGTCATTGTTTAGAGGTGAGCCATGCAAGTACCTTATTGTTTGTAGTTACCGAAAACATAGTTCAGAAGCTTATTCCTCTCTTCCTGGATTTCCCTCATGCATTCCTCCCGATACTCATCAGGCACGTATGAGAAAAACTTATCGAAAATCTGCCGGATGCTCATAGACGTATCCATCAGGGCAATGACAACTTCCGGATTAGGGTGGCTTTCACGTTGGTGTTCCACCTCAATGTCGTGTGCGGTAGGCAGGATTGCCAGATAGTAGTAGTCCCAGACATTTCCGCCTTTCGTTGACAATCCTTCATTTTCCATGTTCTGAATGATGGTACATGTGAAACGGGCCAACCCTAACAGGAAGGCTTCTGCATGGCCTGTCTTCCTGACGAACTTACGCAGACTCTTTTCCGAAGCCTTACTGAGATTGATTGCCAGCATCTGAAACCAATTCTCCAGTGCCTCTTCCTCCTCCTCAGAGTAGTTGGGCATTGGTGTCTCTCCTTTCATGAACTTCTTGAAGTCCTCGCGCATCTCATACGCTTTCTTCTTGCTCTTTTTCATAATGTTCTTGTTGTTAAGTTAATATTATAAGGACGATTTCATGTAGGAACTGAGGAAGAAGTCTGAAAGGACTTCACTCAGTTTAATTAGGTCTTTGCTGCTGTCTGGCGTGTTGTCAAGATAGGCAAAGAGTGAGGGGAGTGCTTCAGACAGCCGGAGCAGAGACTTCTCTTGTCCGTCAGTCAGTGATGCCATGGAATAACCGTCAATGGACATGAACGGCTGTATCAGCATCCATCGGTAGTTGTCCCTTTGCTGGTCGGTCAGTCGTTTCCTTGCCTTGATGTCGCTCATACATGCCTCCGCGTTCTGTATGATGCGGCGATTGAATCGCATGGTCAGCAGCAGGGACATTCTTTCCGTAATGCTGTTCTTTTCTCCGTCAGAAACCCTGCTATAGAGATCATCAAACAGCTGTGATGTCTTGCTTGTGATGATGGCGAGTTCCTTCTGGTCAGCTTCACTCAGGAAGGCCATCAGGGAGCGGAAGCATCTGTCTTCTTTCTGGAGGAAATCGACTACTTCATCTTCTTTTGAGAAAGGAGCCGTCTTTTCAAGCAGACTGATATAAGCTTCCGTAGTCGTATTCAAGTCCTTGTAGAGTCCGGCTCCTTCCATATTGCCAAATAACTCACTGGCATTCTTGAAGTCTTTTGATGAATGAGTCTTCTCACGATTCTTCGCTGTGTGAATCTTCAGGTAGGTCACATCCTTCAACGATCGTGGCTGAAGCCTGGCGATACGGCCTATCTCGTCTCTGATGGAGTCCACAATAATATAATAATATGTGGTCAGATTTGTGTTCAACTGTATGGTCGTGTCACTTGCCAGACAGTTGTACACGGAATCTTGCAGGACGAGCCATTCATTCACGACAGATGTCAACTTGTCGATGTCCGCAGTCCTTATCTCCCGTAAGGAGGTAAGCTCGCTATGGCAAGCCTCTATTGCTTCTTTAGGAGAATGGAACAGGAAACGGGATGTTGACGGTTTGCTGCAAGAGGGTAGCAGCGTGATGGTGAGCAGGGCGACAGTGAGCCATGTCACTACTTTGGGGCATTTCGTTTGATACTTCATGTGGATAATGTTTTGGTGAATTGTGCGGGCAAAGGTATAGTTGTTTGCCTGAACAAAAGAAAATAGTAAAGCCAAACTCTTGATTTAACACTTTTACGACGAAATAGGCATGAAAAGTGACTCAAAAACGTATTTTTGAGCTATTTAGCCTAATCTTTCATTAAGTCATCTTCTCCCATCAGTCATTTCATGTGTAGGCCAAGACAGGATAGCGGTGGATGCTGGCAGCTCCCGTACAGGATGACAATTCTCCCAGAACAAAGAAGTGCCCGCCTGCCATCCGCGAACATTGCCAGCCGGTGCCGCCAATATATGAAGCCAGACACCTCTGGCCATACATTGGCAGCACTGATGAACGTGTATGGACTAGTGTCCATTCTCATTCATCAGAGGCCGACGACGTTCACGGAAAGATGACAGGTGTGGCTCTTCGTTTCAGGGGGAGTCACCTGTTCAGGAGCGCATCCCTTGCCATCCGGTCCGGCTTGGGAGTATGAAATGGAGTGGGAGAAGATAGTTTCACCCCTTTCTCATGTCATCGGGTGCGACAGCACCCTTGGAATTACTTCCGAGGCCATGTATGTTTCGGGAAGGCTCGTGGAAGAAGTGTCGGGCTGAGAATATTGTCGGCGGTGCGCCTCCCTTCAGGGATGCCCACAAAAGGGTGTGTGCCGTCGGTACTTGCCCTTTTGAGCCGACGACATTCCCAGCACATGCTTGACAGCGACTCTTCGGAACAAGCAAAGGTAGAAACATGTGGCAGAGGATATGTTCCGAAAATGTTGCCAGACATTTTGATGACATGAGGAAGGGGAGAATAGTTTTTCTATAAAAAATTGGTGTGTTTGAATTTTTTATTGTACCTTTGCAGCAGATTTTTGCATCAAGAGTGATTAGATTCACACCAACCGAGCTTCACTGTTATGCCACGGTGGTAAAAAGATGCGAGTTAAGAGAGTATTAACTAAAATGATAACGGTATGCAATACAACCGCATTGTTCTTAATGAACCGCATGCCTCCATGGAGGGGCTTTATGACGAGCGACTGAGTTTCTGGGACATCGATGAGAGATTCATCAATGACGTAGTGCTGAAGTGGACGGACTGGCATACTGATTATCTCTTCCACGGCTACAGGAAGGAGAGCATCAGGACTGTCAGGTTTCCTTATTCAAGGTTTATTGTTGACGCGGAACGTCTTTGGGATGATCCGCTGGAGGCAGTAGGCCAAGGTATTGTATACAAGCAGATTGAGGGTTATACCCGTTTTGTACCTGAAGAATATGAAGTCCATCTGCTGAACCTGTGGCATGGTCACCAAACAAGCCTTAGGAATAGTCTTTGTCCTGGAGCACTATTGCTCGACTGTCATTCATTTCCAAGCGAACAGAGTGACATAGACATCTGTATCGGGTACAATGAGGACTGGTCTAAGCCTGAAAAAGAAACTATCGAATTGGCAGTCAACTTGTTTGAGGATTACGGATATAAGGTAGGTATCAATGAGCCATATAGTAATTCAGAGACTCCTGACTGTCCATTCAGCTATCAGTCAATGATGTTGGAGGTAAACAAGAGAATCTATATGGAACCTGGCTCATTGCAGCTGAAGCCTTCACCAGCGTATAAGCTGAGTGTTCGCAACCTCATGGCAAGCCTTTTATCAGAATTAGCTAAATAGTTCTATCATCGGAGGAAAACAACAAGAGGAGTCTGACTTTCGCCAGACTCCGAATACTTGTGAGAGTAGAGAAGGAGGTTATTTGTCCTCCTTCTTGTTTTTCTTCTCATCATCACCGGCAACAGCCTCGATAGACTTGGCCACCATGATGATGTGGTTGTGCTTCACGCCGTTCTTGTCAGTCCACTCATCTGGAACAAAACGACCACTGATCTGGACTCGGTTTCCTTTTGCCAGCAGCTCAAAGTCTGTGGTGGACTCGTTCTTACGCCAGCACTCGATGCGCATCAGTGCAGATACTCTCTTGTTCTCGCCCTCCAGCTTCTCTGTGCGGGCTACAGCCAGCGGGAAGCGTGCTACGCTTGCGGTTGTGAACTGACGAATCTGAGCGTCCTGGGCGATGAAGCCTGAAATCTGGAAAATGTTGTTGTTTTGCATAAGACTTAATTTTTAGGGGTTAATAAATAAATTTTACGTGCAATATGGAGCTGGCAGGGGGAAGGAATGAAAAGGCCAAGGAATTACAAGCAAAATTATGAAAAACCACTTTTTGTTTTGGCATCGCCCATGCCGTAAGGAAAAGAAAAAGCGGAAAGCGTGTCGGAATTTTGTGCGGTAATAGGGAGCCTGAGACTGGTACTTGCCGAATGACGCCTGCGCTATCTTTGCAAAGGAAAATTACTGATAACCCCGTCTGAAAATTTGTCGGCAAAACTTAAGTAACAGAAAATGAAGGCCATTGTAAAGGATGCATTCAGGCAGTAAACTAATACAGTATAGGACGAAGTGTTGTCAGGTTGCATATGAGAGAATGGGCGAATGTGTGATTGTATATAATATGGTGCGTGAATGATGGATATGCTGTCCGCAAAAATGTTCACCATCTGGCGTAAAAGAAACCGTCCTGAGGATTGTTAAGCCAGATAAATGGAACGACGGCGTGATGAAATAGCTATATTATAATAATGTGTGGCTTGCTGCAAGCTGTGTGGTCGATTGAAGAGGAAATAAAATGGTGGCACCCTTTTCTTTGAGAGTACCACCACTTTTTCGGCTTCTGGAGTAGCCAGGCTCTACTTTTTGTTGTAGAGGACGTAATCGATTACTTTCCTGTTGGCTTCATCTACCTTGTTTTGGTTGAAGTCCACGTATATAAGGGTGACACGCCGAGTGGAGTCCATGTGTCCCAGCATACGTGCAATTGTGTCAAGAGGAATGTCAAGCTCTGCAGCGACTGAAGCCGAAGAGTGTCTTGCATAGTACGAAGTACACCCAGGCATGAGCTTATCCAGGCATTGGTTCATCTTGCACATGAAGAGACGGTAGCTCTTCAACTTGTCGCAGAACTTCAGAAGATGTTTCTTTCCTTTATACATCTCAATAATCTCGAGAGCCTCTGGCTCCAGCTTGACGGAGTAAAGTGTGCCGGTCTTGGCACGCTTGTATTCCAGCCTGCCATTGATAACTTGGCCGGGAGTGGCATTAAGAAGATCTATGCCGTTGATGCCCATGAGGTAGAACATCAGGAAGAACACATCCACATATTTTTCTTGGTAGGGCTTAAACTGCATATTATGCAGAGTGTGTAGCTGCTCTGCAGTCAATGCTCTCTTGCGGGTTGGCTCCTTGCCGATCTTGAATCTTCTGAATGGGTAGTTTGTTGTCAATTCTTCCTCGAGTGCCTTGTTGAATACAGCCCTGAGATTCCGGAAGTGTATTGCCCTTGCGTTTAGGTGAGGGCAATCAGTCGTGAGCCATTCATCGAATTTCTTCAGCCACTTCAGGTCAATATCCTCAAAAGTTAGTGAGTTTGCATCTTTCCCCAAGAATTTCTCTATCTTTCTAAGAGTGACAGCATAGATCTCCTGAGTCCTCTTGCGTTTGTTTTTGTCTTTAATCATTTTTTTGAACAGACCAACAACATTCCCTTCTTGTTCTTTGCAGTTGGAGAAGAGTGAGGACATTAATTCTTTGACTTGAATTACAGAAAGAGCAGCACCTTTCTTTTTCTGCTCAGTCATAAGAAGTTCATCACCCTTGACAAGCATCTCAGTCAGATAAGTGTTGAGAAATGCTTTGCGAGGATGCTTTACTATTAATTTTTTGTCATTGTTCCACTGGGTAGGTAGAAGATCTATTCCTGTCGAAATCATGAAATTGGTCTGTCGTACATTCACCAGAACTTTCACTGGAGATGTTCCGTCTTTTTTTACACTTCGACGGTCCAAGTAATAACTTAGTGTTGCCATATTTGCATAACATTAAAAATTTGCCTATTAATTGACAGCACTTTGGCGTTTACTTTCGGGGGCAAAAATTTGCAAGGTATTTGCAAGGTTTTTTGGTCCGAAATGTGCATTTTTGTGCAAAAATGTGCCAAATTGTGCATTGCCAACGTTTTTTTAATGTTCAGCAATAATCAAAGTTGGGATTGTAATCGATTGAAAATCAATCTTTTAGAAGCGGAGAGAGCGAGATTCGAACTCGCGAAACGCTTTTGACGTTCACACGCTTTCCAGGGAAAGCAGACTTCTCTTTGGAAAAACGCTGGGATCCCCTTTGTATTCTCAGCTTTTGATATTTTTGTCAGACACACTAAGTTTATTCATTTGCATTATTATTGCATTATTGGTCAATTTTTGATTTTTGACTGAAATCATGCAACAAAATGCCTGTTTCCTCGCACTAGAGTTGACATTGCAAACTCCTGCGCTTGCTCAACGGTGCAGCCGCTGCGCCTCATTTGTTCATAGCACTCGGAAGCCTGTTCTGAACGAGCTTCGACTAATGGATTTTCGTACCTCATTGCGAGGTCGTTGTCAAGGAGGAATTTCTCCAGGTACAACTTGTAGTAATTCATTTCTTTCATAGTTATTGTTTTTTATTAAACTTGATACGGGTTATTTCTTGAGAAGTTCATCTACTGCAGCAATGTTTTTTTTCTATGTTGCTGTGGCTGTTCTTCCGTAACCCGTAGGTGGTAACTAGGGTAGAATGGATTTTTTCTTGTCTTTATGTCCAATTAGTATCTGAATAAGGTGGACATCTACAAGAAAAAGCAACTTATCCACGCAATTCACAATCTTATTTCACTTTAAGGAGGCATGTAGGTTGATGGAACACTGACTACGGCTTCACACTACAGGACAATAGGCTTTGTAAAGTCCATCCAAATTACACCGCCTCTTTTTTGGCAATGTCGCCGAGTGTAATCCCCTGCTGCATCAGCCTTAGCTGGTTTTGAAGCTCGGTTATCTGGTCACGGTAGCCATAGACCTCTTCTTTCAACTCGTCATACATATACTTCGGTACAGGCCGGCTGTCCGTATTCTGTTCCTCAGTCTTGGACTTGTCTTTCTCGTAGTCAGGCAGAAAAGGTGTTCCGCCATAGAAGAAAGCCATGTCCGCATGTAACGTCAGACAAATGTGGGCAAGCAGGCCGGAGTTGATGTCGATCGTCTT
>JAEEGG010002302.1_pt1 | contig 49578 bp, 38 predicted proteins | sample 9134161 | NCBI WGS metagenome assembly JAEEGG01 (sample SAMN16246543, study PRJNA631951) | gut metagenome | biome: gut microbiome; feature: rumen; material: CR-attached | host: Bos | place: Iran: Karaj | collected 2018-10
GCCTGTGGTCTCACCGACGACATACAGCGGTGCACGCTCGCGTTCAGCGATACGACGGACATGATCGATATGCTTCTCGTCGATGAGGAGGCCCATACGCTCCTGACTCTCGTTGGCGATGATTTCCTTGCTGGAGAGCGTCTTGTCGCCGATGGGCAGTTTGGTCATGTCGATCTCACCACCGCACTCTTCGACCAACTCAGAGAGACAGTTCAGGTGACCGGCAGAACCGTGGTCGTGGATAGATACGACGGGGTTCACATCCTCCTCGCAGAGGGCACGCACCAGGTTGTAGGCACGTTTCTGCATTTCGGGGTTGGCACGTTGTACGGCATTCAGCTCGATGCCATTGCTGTAGCGGCCTGTATCAACAGAAGATACTGAACCACCACCCAGTCCGATACGGTAGTTGTCACCACCAACGACCACGACCTTGTTGCCCTTCTGGGGCTCTTTTTTCAGGCAGTCGCGCTTGGTGCCATAGCCCACACCACCAGCCAGCATGATGACCTTATCGTAGGCGTATTTCGTATCGTTAGGCTCTTGATGCTCAAACGTTAGCACTGAACCGCAAATCAGTGGCTGGCCGAACTTATTTCCGAAATCTGATGCGCCATTCGAAGCTTTAATTAGAATCTGCTCAGGCGTCTGATAGAGCCACTGACGAACGGGCAGAATATCCTCCCAGTCCCTTACTGCAGTAGCAAATTTTTCACTATTCACTATTCCCTCTTCCTTTAACCTCGGATAGGCCGTCATATAGACCGCTGTACCGGCGATGGGCCAGGAACCGACACCACCACCCATACGGTCGCGGATTTCACCACCAGTACCCGTAGCAGCACCGTTGAATGGCTCTACGGTAGTGGGGAAGTTATGCGTTTCGGCCTTCAGTGAAATGACACTTTCGATATCCTTCACCTGGAACCAGTCGCTGGTGCTCTGGTCTTTTGGGGCAAACTGTTCTACCACCGGTCCCTGTGCAAATGCCACATTATCCTTATAGGCCGAGAGAATCTTGTTGGGGTTCTCCTGCGTGGTCTTTTTGATCATTGCAAAGAGCGAAGACTCCATCTCCTTGCCATCGATGATGAACGTACCACCGAAGATCTTATGACGACAGTGCTCAGAGTTGATCTGGGCGAAACCGAAGATTTCAGAGTCGGTGAGCGGTCTGCCGTTCTGCTTCTCCAGTCCGTGCAGATATTCGATCTCCTCAGGACTGAGTGCCAGACCCTCCTGTTCGTTGTATTCCTCCAGATTGTCCACATACTTGATGGGCTCCGGCTGGATGTTAATTGTAAAGATGTCCTGGTTCAGGCCATTGTACATGCGCTGCAGCATCTCGTCGTGCTCGGCGTCCTTGCTATCGACGGCAAAGTACTCCTCAATACGGCTGATGCCCTTGAGTCCCATGTTCTGTGTAATCTCTACGGCATTAGTGGACCACGGGGTCACCATTTCACGACGCGGACCAACGAAAAAGCCTTCGAGCGTATCAGCCTCGAGCATCGTTGCCTCGCCATACAACCAGTTTAATTCCTTGATTTCCTGTTCACTCAGTGCGTGATCAACCTCTGTGGCAATCACGGTCTTCAGTGGGGTTTGAAAAAAGCGTATCATTTCTTTTCTTTATATTATGTTTTATTTCTTGTTTCTTATCTGCCAGGTAACTTCTAATACCTTATTACGAAGGTCCTCGGGACAGTCGTTCTTTGATTTCAGCCAGTTCTCAGTGGCCTTTTTGACAGCGCTGCTCTTCTGATTGTCGTATAATGCCTCCAACCAATTACCGGGGAAGGGAAGACCGCTGGTTTGTTGCAGGTATTTCAGATTCGTCAGACTCTGTGTCACATAATTGGGAACGTCTTGTTCAAAGACATCCGTACTCAACAGCTGGAGTGTATGGATGGCCCAGGATTCATTCTCGCGGTTTTCTTTTTTGATGAGTTTCTTAAATAGGTCATTGCGTTTGGCGGCATTAGGATTACAGGCACGACTTACAAAGTCGAACTCCTTTTGTAGCGCTTCGCTTTTCAGACGCGCTCTCTGCGTAGAAAGGATCTCCTGCCAGCGTGTGGGATTCATGATAGCCAGGCGATAAGCCATTTCCATATAGTCGTGCTCATCGAAGAGCGGATCGTTCTGTTGTTGCCAGATGGAATCCAGTTGGGCCAGAACGTCGGGCGACGTGGCATGGGCAGCCATCTTACGGAATATTATCTGTCTGCACTCTTTTGATTTGTTCTCACCCAGCAGATCCGTCATACACAGTTCCAGTGTCTTGCGCTGTTCGGGCTGCATGTCGAAAGCAATCTTGAACATGTGGTCGATGGCTGTCTGCATCACGATGGGATTCTTCTCTTTCATCATCAGACGGTAGATTTCACCGAAATGTGAAGGAGGAACCTTGCCCAAGAGATAGTTCTCATGGATAGTGTTCAGAAGACAATAGCGAGCCAAGTCATTACGGGTTGTGATGAGTCGCTTGGGCAGGATCTCCGCGTATTGATTGTCGAGTGTGAAGATGCCATAGCCCTGACCAGTGAGATTGGGAATGATATAGTTGGGCTTGCCGTTCTTCAGAGGATAGGTTATGATGGGTTTCTCCATGTCGACGGTGATGGTACGGCTGGGCGACATGTCATAGATGACTTGCACGATAAACTTCTGTCGCCAGCAGAGACCACGCCCGAAAGGATCGGTCTGTGAAACCACGAGTTGACCGTCGTTATAGGATGTATGGATGATGGGCATGCCTTTTTGTTTGACCCACACCTCAAAGAACTGTCGTATGCCAACGGTCGGATTTTCCTTGTCGAGGGTTTCAATCAAGTCATCCCAAGTGGCATCTTCAAAATAGTATTTCTTCAGGAAGCTACGCAAGCCACTCTGCATTTTCGAGGCTCCAATGATCTGCTCCAAGGTGCGCATCATCACTGTCGCCTTGTTATAAATGATGTCATCGTAGAGCAGGGTGGTATGGTCAGCAATCGAAGGCCGTTCGATGGCAAAGGTACCATCGGTGCGGTCTAACGCCATCGCAGGATCCTGATAGGTCATGAGGAAATTGAAATCACTCTCCTTGGCATCCTGTTTACGGGTAATCTTTGATGCCATCATGTTTGCCAGCACTTCCTTCTCCCAGAGATTCTCTTTCCAGTTCAGTTGGACAATGTTGCCAAACCAGAGGTGTGACGTCTCGTGGGCGATCAGTTCGATGCGTTTGAGCTCCTCTTCTTTCGAGGCGTTCTCTTCGAGCAACAGACGTGACTCATTGATCTGGAACGCCCCCGGATGTTCCATGCCGCCGTAAGGGTAGTCGGGCAGGAGCACGAAACCATATTCCTTAAACGGACATTTCATGCCTGTATAGCTCTCCATCCATTTCATGGATCTGACGATCTCGTGGAAAATAAGCTCCAGTTGGGTTACCTTCTGGAGATTGGGCTTCTCCCGATAGAGGACCCGGATGGGATAGCCGTCACGGACAGATTCTTTTTCCTTGAATTGTCCGGCAACGAAAGAATAGAGGTAGGTTGGTATGGGCTTCTCTCCGTCGCTGTACATGGTTTTCCATCCTTCCGGCACGTTCAGCTGGGTGGTGAACCTTGCCCTGATATCTGGCTGGTCGAAACACGGGAAGGCAGAGTGGGCCTTGTCGGGTAGGAAGATCGTGTAGAGATAGTCATCATGGCGGTTGAGGGCTTTGTTACTACTGGTGAAGTCGATCTCCACGACGTTGAGGCCTGTCTTCACCATCTTGGCCGATAAGATGATATGATCATTCTGGAAGATGACCTTCCGCTTCTTTTTATCGTTGATGGTACAAAGACCGGAGAAATTTCCTTGGAAATCGAGTACGACATCACTCTTCATCAAAAGGTCGAAAGTAATCACCGCCTTTCCTGTCACGGGCGTCTTGGCATCAGCAGGAATGTCGAATGTCAAGTCATAAGATACATAGCTGATGTTGGCTTTCCGCTGTTGGGCAAGCTCCCTTGAAACGCCTTTCTCCGGTACTTGAGCGGAAATACCCAGTACTAACAGACAGAGCGTAGAAATGAGAAAAAGTCGGCATTTTTTCATCATTTTGGGTGCTTTATTTGGTTTTTGTGTGCAAATTTAATTAAAATAATTCTAATTCAGCCAAAGTTTTCATTGTTTTTTGCGACATTAATGTAAATTTGCACTCGAAATACTTTATAAGAAAGTAAAAAGGTAAAAAGGTAAAAAGGTAAAATAGTAAAAAAGTAAAAAGGTAAAAATGATGAAAAAGAGTGTTATTTTGATAGCCGTATCTGCTTTGATATTGAGCAGTTGCGGAAGTAAGAAAGAGTTAGTGGCATGTCAGGAGACGAACAAGTCTCTCACTGAGAGCCTGCAGGCCGCTAAGGAAGATCTGGCAGCGAAGAATGCCCGTATTACGAGTCTTGAGGAACAGCAGCGTGGCTTGCAGCAGATGCTGAAGGCTGCTGAGGATAAGTACGATAAACTGCAGGCAGCACTCGACAAGAGTCTGACAAACGCCTCTCAGAACAATGTCTCTATCGAGAAGCTCGTGGATCAGATCAATGAGTCGAATCAGTACATCCGTCATCTGGTGGAGGTGAAGTCGAAGAGCGACTCCCTGAACATGGTTCTGACCAACAACCTGACCCGTTCGCTCACGAAGGATGAGATGAAGGAAGTTGATGTGCAGGTGCTGAAGGGCGTGGTCTATATCTCTCTGGCCGACAATATGCTTTACAAGAGCGGTTCTTATGAGATCAATGCCCGTGCAGCCCAGACCCTGTCGAAGATTGCCAAGATCATCAAGGACTACAAGGACTACGACGTGCTCATCGAGGGTAACACCGACAATGTGCCCATCACCAAGACCAATATCCGTAATAACTGGGACCTCTCTGCCCTGCGTGCCTCGAGTGTTGTTCAGGCCTTGCAGAACGACTATGGTGTGGATCCTAAGCGTCTGACCGCTGGTGGTCGTGGTGAGTATAACCCCGTTGCCTCGAATGATACGGAGGCCGGTAAGCAGCGCAACCGTCGTACCCAGATTATCATCACGCCGAAACTCGATCAGTTCATGGACCTGATTGACAAGGCTCCTGACGCTGAGTAACGGATGCGCAGATACGTTCTGTCCGCCTTCTTACAGATAGCCGTAGTTGCCACTGCACAGAACATGCAGAAAGGCGACTATGGCTATCTGTATTGTCATATGAGTGATCGTGGACAATACACCGCCTTTGCCTTGAGTCGTGACGGTTACCATTACGAAGATGTCCTTGGGGGAGGTCCTGTGATGGATCCGAAGGAACATGCCCGTATTGAAGGTGGCCAGCGCGATGCCTATATCACCCGCAGTTGGGATGGCAAAGGTTTTGTGATGGTGACGACGGACATGAACAACGGCATGACCAAGGCCCTGGGAAAGAAGAGTGAATGGGACAATTACGGCATCGACCTGTTGAAGAGCGACGACCTCATTCACTGGACCAGTGTCTCTTTTGATTACCGCAAGGGCGATGGCATTTTCTGTGACCCGCAGTCACCTAGTCCCTATAAAGACTGGAGTACCATCAATCGTGTGTGGGCGCCTCAGATCTTCTGGGATCCACATTATGTGTGGCCTGATGGCGACAAGGGTGGTTATATGATCTATTATTCGATGTGGAATCGTGACGAGGAAGGCTATGACCGCATGTATTACTCATACGCCGACAAGACCTTTACCAAACTCACCAAGCCCCGTATTCTTTTTGATTGGGGATATGCCACCATCGATGCCGATATCAATTATCTGGAGAGCGACGGTCTCTACCACATGTTGATCAAGAAGGAAGGCGGGAAGCCCGGTATCTATACCGCCACCTCGGAACACCTGACCTATGGTTGGGGAGAACCGGTGGAAGATGACTATGTCAGTTTTGAGGGCAAGAAGAAGTGTGAAGGTTCGAGTGCCTTCCAGTTGATCGGTGATGATAGTTGGCGTGTGGCCTATATCGAGTATTCCTCGAAGCCCCGACGCTACCGTATCTGTAAGGCCGACCAAAACTTGCGTAACTTCTCCGATCCTGTGGATATCGAAGGCGTGACCGCTCCGCAGCATGGTTCGTTTATGCGTCTGACTAAGGAAGAATACAAACGTCTGCAGAAATGGGGTTCCGCGCCTATTATCCATCGTCTGGAGGCGGAGGTCGTTGATGGTGCCGTGTTGCATACCAATCGTTACCTGGAGGGCTATAACCCCGAGGTGCGTACGATGAATCAGTATTTCACCACCCGCCTGAAATACTCCTTCATGCCTTCGCCCGATTCCGAGCGGGCCCAGATTTATAAAGGAGCTTATCAGGGGGCAGGTCTCGGTTATCACCATCTGAACAATCAGATAGGCAATCCCGTTTCTGTCTATCTCTTCCAGGGTGCTACCCTCAAGACCTTGTCACCGAAACTTGCCCTCAATTATGAATGGGACTTTGGTGTGGCCTACGGTTGGCATTCCTATAATGAGAAAGAACGGGTGTCGAATCATGTCATCGGTTCGAAGATGACGGCCTATATGGACTTTGGCGTCTATCTGCGTTGGATGCTCTCCCAAAAGTTTGACCTGAACATCGGCTTGACCGCCTCGCATTTCAGCAATGGTAACACCTCGATGCCCAATGCCGGACTGAATGTCGCTTCCGCCAAATTATCACTCGCTTATTATATTAACCGACCGGAGTCCTCGTCAGTCCGAGAGGGTCCGCTGCCTCTTTTCGAAAAGCATTGGAGTACCGATGTCGTTGTGTTTGGCGGTTGGAAGAAGCGTGGTGCAGAAAACGCTCTCGGTTCATATACGTTGTCAGATACCTACGGGGTAGTGGGCGTCAATGTGAACCCGATGTACAATCTGAACCACTGGTTGAATGTGGGTGCTTCGTTGGATTTGTATTATGATCATAGTGCTAACCTGAAGGCAGAGGAACCTACGGCGAAACCTGTCAGTGATCCGGCGTCAGAAACAGAGTCACAGAATGAGTCCGAGAAAAAGGAAGAGGTCGCGGTTTCCACTGAAGCCCATCTTCAAGCACCATCCTGGTATCGTCAGGTGACGGCCGGTCTTTCCGTACGTGCGGAATATGTGATGCCGTATTTCACGATCAACTTCGGTATTGGCCACAACTTTATCAATGCCGGAAGTGCACATTTCAAGGGATTCTATGAAATCCTGGCTTTGAAAATAGCCCTTTCTCAGAAGACGTTCCTTCATATCGGCTATAGCCTTTATGATTTCCAGTTTCCTAACAACCTGATGTTAGGTGTTGGCTATCGTTTTGGAGCCCGACGGAAATAGCTTTGATTGATGTGCGTCAAGAAGACGTATAAAACCTCGTTTTTTATGCACAATTACTTGTCTGTGTGCGAACACAGTAGTAATTTTGCACCCGAATTAAGAAACCAGGATAACAATTAAAAGGTATTAGACGTATGATTATTTTAAATTTTGTAGCCATTAAGATCGCATCAGTTGTAAAAAATAAGGCTGTTTCGTTGATCAATAAGTAAAATGAACGGGTGTTTTTAAGTATGAAACAAAAGCAAAAACAATTGTGACATACTTAAAAAGTTGCGCGACAGATTTTTACTACCTTTGTGGCCGAAAAAGAATCTGTCAAGCATGAAAAGAATTTTATTTTCCCTTTTCGCCCTTGTGGTGACGATAGGTTCGGAAGCTGCCGAGCCTTTTGTTGTTTTCCAGTCATCTGCAGATGTCCTTTCCCTGCAAGGTGCTAGTGTTTCATTCGATAGCCGTGAGCACAGTTGTGTGCAGCGGGCCGTCGCCAACCTCCAGAAAGATTTTGAGAAGGTCACGCAGAAGCAGCTTCCTGTTTCTGAGAGTGCCCGGATTCTTGTGGGTACGGTTGGAGTCAACAAGCAGATCGACCAATGGGTGAAGAAGGGCGAACTCCGCGACTTGAAAGGGAAGACCGAGAAATACATTATCAAGACCATTGGCGACCAACTCGTGATTGCCGGCAGCGACAAGCGCGGTACGGTGTTTGGCATCTATGAACTGACTAAACAGATGGGTGTTTCGCCCTGGTACTACTGGGCTGACGTCCCTATCGAACAACACGAAACATTATATATAAAGAAAGGTGAATACACCGATGGTGAACCCAGTGTGCGCTATCGCGGTCTCTTCCTCAATGATGAGGCCCCCTGTCTGACCACTTGGGTGAAGAACACCTTCGGCACCAATTATGGTGACCATCATTTCTATGAGCAGGTCTTCGAGCTGATCCTGCGTCTGAAGGGTAACTTCCTCTGGCCGGCCATGTGGGGCTGGGCTTTCTATGCCGACGATCCTGAGAACCTGAAGACAGCCGATGCGATGGGAGTCATCATGGGTACCTCCCACCATGAGCCGATGGCCCGTAACCACCAGGAATATGCCCGCAATCGTAACAAGTGGGGTGCCTGGAACTACCAGACCAACAAGGATAACCTCGATCGTTTCTTCCGTGAGGGTATCGAGCGCATGAAGGGTACTGATGATATTGTGACCATCGGTATGCGTGGTGACGGTGATGAGGCCATGAGTGAGACTGCCGACACGAAGTTGATGGAAACAATCATCAACAACCAGCGCCGGATCATCAAGGAAGTGACTGGCAAGCCGGCCGAAAAGACCACACAGGTTTGGGCTTTGTATAAAGAAGTGCAGGACTATTACGATGCCGGACTTCGTGTGCCTGACGATGTGATGATTCTGATCAGCGACGACAACTGGGGTGATATCCGTCGTGTGCCTACTCAGGCCGAACGTGCCCGTAAGGGCGGGTGGGGCATCTATTACCACGTGGACTATGTGGGTGCTCCCCGTAATACCAAATGGCTCAATGTCACCCAGACACAGCAGATGTACGAACAGTTGTCGCTGGCCTATGACTTCGGTATCCAGCGCATGTGGATTCTTAATGTTGGCGACCTCAAGCCGATGGAATATCCTATCCAGTTGTTTATGGATATGGCTTGGAATCCCAAGGACTATACCGTCCAGACCGTCACCGACCACACGCGTCGTTTCTTCCAAAGTGTACTCAGCGGTGCTGTGGCTGAGGAGGCCGCATCTATCTACAATCGCAACTGCCAGTACATGGCCCGTGTGACGCCTGAGATGCTCGATGCGCGTACCTATAATATTGAGACCGGTGAGTGGCGACAGGTGGCTGATGACTATCAGCGTCTGGAACTGCGTGCCCTGCGTCTCTATGACCAGATTCCTGCCGAGGCCCGCGACTTCTACCGTCAACTGGTACTATTCCCCGTGCAGGCTATGGCCAACCTCTATGATATGTACTACGCTCAGGCCATGAACCAGTATCTGGCTGCCAGCAAGAACCCCGATGCCAATGTCTGGGCAGACAAGGTGAAGGACTGTTTCCGTCGTGACTCCTTGCTCTGTGCAGCTTATAATACCGATATCGCCGGTGGTAAGTGGAATGGTATGATGATCCAGAAGCATATCGGCTATCGTTCCTGGAATGATAACTTCCGTGCTGACATGTTGCCACGCATCACATCTGTCGATGAGGGTGTTGCAGGTGGTTATGCTTTCGAAGCCAAGAATGGTTATGTGGCGATGGAGGCAGAGCATTATTACAGCGCAACAGCACCCGAAGGAACCGAGTGGACGGTCTATCCCTATTACGGTCGTACCCGTAGTGCCGTTGCCCTGACACCCTATACGAAAGCAGTCGGAAATGCAGCCCTGACCTATCGTTTTAATCTCTCCGCTCTCCACTCTCCACTCTCCACTCTTAAAGTTCATATCGTGACGAAGTCAACGCTCGACTTCCTGAACGCCGGTGGTTTTGAGTATACTGTCAGTCTCGATGGCGGTGAGCCGCAGGTGGTCAACTTCAACAAGACGCTCGTTGATCGTCAGCCCTATATGTACTCGGAGTATTATCCTGCCGTTGCCCGTCGTATCGTTGAGAAGGTTGTGGAACTGCCAATGACGCAGAAAGAAATACACACCTTGACGATACAGCCCAAGCATCCGGGTATTGTCTTCGAGAAGATCATACTGGATGCCGGCGGCTATCAGTCGCAGTATCTCTTCGGTGAAGAGTCGCCCTGCAAGAGATAAAAAGGGAAAAGTGAATAGTGAATAGTGAATAATTTGCTACCGCACGGATAATTTTTCACTATTCACTATTCACTTTTCACTTTTTTTACTATCTTTGCATCCGAAAAGGTATGTAATTAAAGAATTTCGTTATGAGAATGATGAAAAAATTCCTTGTCGCCGTGCTGTTGATGCACCTATCGGTAGCAACAATGGCACAGGACAAGACATTGTTGATTTCTGAGTCCGGGCTTCCCTATACTGCCCAGACATGGTTTGCTTATGGTTCTGAGAGTATCGACCAGAACGACATCGTCGGTTGTTGGGACCAGGGCAAACGCATCGTGACAGCCGCCTATACGGGCGAGGGATGGTTTGTGATCATGGCGGGTAACACGCCCTATTCCATGCAGACCTATCTCCTGAGCGACCAGTGGCCTGAGGAGTGGATTGCCCAGAAGACCCAGGAGGGCTATGCCATCACGTCGATGTCGCGCGGTCACAGTCAGTGGTTGGTGGTGCTCTCGCAAGGCAGTGGCATCACCCGTCAGATTGTCTGGCAGAACACCTGGGACAACCTCGCCCCGTGGATTGCCGAGCAGAAGAACAATGGCTACAGTATCACCGATCTCGCTTTCGACGGCAAGCAATGGCAGGTGGTGATGAGTCAGAACTCCAAGTTCGTATCGCAGGGTTATTTCACTTCAGATACGAATAATGATATGATGCGCAGCATCCAGTCGGAGGTATGGAATAAGGGTTTCAACCTGCATCAGGTGGCTTATGGAGGTGGCAAGTACATCGTCACCTTCGGCAATTATGCTTATGGCGATGAACGTTTCCAGAACCTTCAGGTCAATCCCGACAATCCTAAGGATTATATCCGCCAGCAATGGGAAAAAGGTATCTGTATCGCCTATATCGGTGGCGGACGTGTTCCTCCCAGTAAGCGCAGATGATGACAAAAGAGAACCAGACTACCAATGGATGATGGCCTGGCGGGCTCCGTCGACACATTGGGCATAATCAAGGATGACCGTGATGACAGCGCAAACGAACGGATGCCAGAGACTTCGTCTTTTCATATAAATCCAGCGTCGCTAATAAATAATGCTCATGTTTGTCGTGTTCATCAAGTGACGGTCGGTGAGCTTGATGTGAGGGATGACGGGCAGACACATGAACGCCATTGTGATGAAGGGTGACTTCATCTGACAGCCGATCTGTTTCACCATCTCGTGGATGCGGATGGTGAGGATGGCCGTTTCGGGGCCACTGAACGGCGACATCAGTCCGGCGATGGGCAATGGGATGTCGAGCATCTCCTCAGGTGTGATGACCACCTGGCCTCCCTGCATCTCGACAATACGGTTGATGGCACTTACCAGATAGGTGTCGTTAGAACCGATGGCCACGATGTTATGACAGTCGTGGGCTACGGTGCCGGCGATGGCTCCATTCTTGATGCCGAAGCCACGCACCAGTCCGATGATGGGTTTTGCCCCTGGCTGATAACGGTTGTAGACCACGATTTTCTGTACCTCATTCCAGGGATAGCGCGCGTCTTTCAGCGGGTTGCCAGACAACAACTCTTCGTCATGCTGTGTCAGCAGACTACCGTCGGAGGCATGGATCACATACACGGTGTCGCCTACTTTAAAGTCCATATTCAAGTCATCGGCTGTGATAGGTTCGGCCACGAATCGGTTGGGCATGTCCATATTGTCTTCAACGGCCATCGCATGAGGGTTGACCTTGGCGTTATAGTTAAACACCTCGGTACCGCGTATGAAAGTGCGTTCTACGCGGAAGTGCGGCGATAGGTTGTCGACAACGATGAACGTGGCGGGGTCGCCGGACTGCAGCAGTCCCCATTTCTGACTGTAGTGGCGCTGGGCATTGACGCAGGCAGCTTGCAGCACGTCCCACAGGTCGAATCCGTCGGCCAGGGCGCGCTTCACAATGAGGTTGATATGTCCGCGCACGAGGTCGTCGGGATGGCAGTCGTCGGTGCAGAGCATTACCATATTGGGACTCTCCCTGATCAGTTCTTTCAACAGCTCGTAGTCCTTGGCGGCACTGCCTTCACGGATAATCACCTTCATACCGGCGTTGATGCACGAACGGCCTTCTTCGAGCGTCGAACACTCATGGTCGGTAGTGATGCCCGCGCTGGCATACTGGTCGCGCTGCCGTCCCGTCAGTCCGGGAGCATGACCATCGACAGGCTTCCCATGTCGGCGTGCGGCGTCGATCTTCGCCAGTACCTCCTTGTCGCCTGACAGCACACCCTGGTAGTTCATCATCTCCCCCAGGAACCCGATGTCGTCACGTGCCATCATCTCCTCTGTGTCCTTGGCATTGAGCACGGCACCGTTGGTCTCTATCTCTCCACCCACGGCAGGCACACAACTGGGAGCACCGAAACAGAAGTCGAAATGCACCTGACGACCGGAGCGTATCATGAAGTCGATACCCTCGATGCCCAGCACGTTGCCGATCTCGTGCGGATCGGCAATCACGCCGATGGTGCCGTGAACGGCAGCGATGCGCCCGAATTCGCACGGTGTGATCATGCTACTCTCGATATGTACGTGACTGTCGATGAAGCCCGGCATCAGATACGGCCACGGCTTCTTGTTCTCAGGCAGTTCGCAATGCTTCACTTCGACAATCGTCTCACCGTCAATCACCAGTTCGCCATCGTATATCTCGTGGCGAATCACGTCTACAATATGTCCTTTTAAGTTCATCATAGTTTGTTGCTTTTGGGTGCAAATATAAGAAAAAAAGTAGATATTTCAAAAAAAAGCTGTACCTTTGTACCCGTTTTTTAGATATAGTAACAAATGAAAAAGATTATTTCCCTATTCGTATTCAGCATGATTATGCTGAACACGCTTTGTGCCCAAGATGACACAACTGTCGATGCCTATTTCACCACTGCGGAGATGCCCGACATGATGGTTTTCATGCCAGGTCCTCCTGACAGTAGTTCAGTGGCTTTCGCCAACGACGTGAACCGCTATTTTTGGGGCAAGGAGATGCGTAAGGATCCTGAACGTGCCGCCCAGGCCCTCCGCGATGCCGTCTATGGATTGGAAACTATCCTCACTGAGTTTGAAGAAGCCTTCGGCATGAAGGTCACCAAGGACGATACCCCGGAGATCTATAAGGTGCTGCGCGAAGGAACAGCCACCTGCGACAGTATCTGTACGCTGCCCAAGACACGCTATGGCCGTATGCGTCCATTCATCCGCTTCAATGAACATACGCTGGCTCCCGAATTAGAGGAGGAGCTCAATCCGCGCAAGTCGTTCCCCTCTGGTCATACACTGCTCGGCTGGAGTTCGGCCCTTTTGATGATGGAGATCAACCCTGACCGGGCCAACGAGATACTTGCCCGCGGATACCGCTACGGCGAGAACCGTGTCGTGGTGGGCGCACATTGGCAGAGTGATACAGATGCCGCTCGCTTGGCTGCATCGGCAGCCTATGCCCGTCTGCACACCAGCGAGCGGTTCCTTGAGCAGATGAAGAAAGCCAGGGAGGAGTTCAAACGGCTTACCGAGGCTGTTTCAGTCAGACCGACTCGTGCGTCCCAGCCAACGGCGGATGCCGCTATTTATGACCTTTCAGGCCATCAGGTAACGACACCGCCCCAGGGTGTTTATATCCAAGGCGGTCAGAAGAAAGTGAGACCATAAAAAAGACTTCATAAAGAAAGGCTTCCCGCGGGAAGCCTTTCTGCTTTTTGATTGTTTATCGTCCTTGGGCCAGCTTTCTCATCTCCTCTATCTGCTCGGCGAAAGTACCAGTATGCTTCACATTCTCACCATCGAACTTGAATGTCCAAATATCCCACTCAGGACCGAAGTTCAGCTCAGTCTGCCACTCAAGGAGTTCAACTCTCCAGAGCTTCAGCTTGGCACCGGCACGGCCGTAGACACCTGCCTTGATACCTGCCTCAAACTCGAACGGCTTCTTCTCCATCGGGGCGATCGTGGCCTTCATGTTTGCCTTGACCAGTGGACCTACGCTGAGAGTGGGACCTGCTATCATGTCTACCAGCACATCGCATCCGAGAAGGACACCGGCCTCTGCATTTGCTGAAACGCTGGCACGCGGAGTGATAAAGCTGAACTCGCTCTTGGTGGTCTTGTAGTCGGCTATGGGCTTCCAGCCGCCGTTATTCTTGTCATACTTCACACCTGCAGAGAACTTGTTGGCGTACTCATATTTGAAACCTGTGTAAACCTGACCCGAAAGACCTGCATTCATGTGGAGATAGATAGCGGGCTGAACTGTGATGGCCACGGGAACGCAACCTGCCATGAAGATGAAAGTGAACTCGGAGAGTTGGGCAAGCTTGATGTTCTGATACTCCTTGGGAATCTCTACCTTGCCGTTCAGGCCGAACTGCATCTGGGGAGCTACTGCCATCTCACCGTCGATACGACCTTCGAAGTATTTGGTATCCAAATCGAACGGGATCAGGGCCTTCTTCAGTGTCACCTTTGAGTCAAGCTTCAGCGTGTAGTCGAACGTCACATCGTAAGGCACCTTGCTCTCGATGGTCAGCGTGTCGCCCTTATTCTCACCAGTCTTGATCTGAATCTTCGGGAACTTGAGCTCACCATGATCTCTGATGAAGCGACCAGAATTTTCGCCCTTGACAGTGAGACCGTTCTTCCTGACATTATCAACGAACTCAATGAATTCACTTCCTACGGTGAAGATTTCCTTTACCTTATCGATGACAGTGCCGATAGCCTCACCGAGAGACTTGAGGGGGTTCCAACGTGTCTTTGCCGTAGGTGAGAGGTCGAAGTTCTCACCGTTAAGGATCTCCTCTGCCGTCAGCACACCGTATTGGTTGAAGTCGCCACGGGTGGTCTCGCCTGCTCTGCGGGTAATGGCAACGGCCACGGGGTGAATGCGGTTCTGGCTATCTGTATATTTGTCGGCCGACAAACCGCGGGTGTTACCGGCATTGGGGTTGACGTAGATGGCGGTGTTCAGTTCGAATTCCTGACCTGCGAGCACCTCGCCAAGACCTGAGGGAACCACATTGAGTATATACTTGTCGCCGTCGAGACGCTGGGCAACAGCGCGGCGCAGATAAGAGCGCTCATCCTTTCTCTGCCAGATACCCATCGGGTGATCAACGAAGTCGCTGATGCCCATCTTATCGGCGTATGCCTTGCTCACGCTAATCATCGTGGTATCGTCGTTCAGGATCTGCACGTCGTTGTCGTTGATGAAGTCGGTATAAACCAGACCGAGGGCTTTCTTCAGACCATTTCCGTCGGATACAGATGCCTGGTTGTCGTCGGCGTTGTTAACTGGGCTTTCCATGTTGTCGTCTGAACATGCTGTGAAAGCAAAAACAAACATACCTGCGGTAAGTGTGCTCATGAGCACCTGCTTTACCATAACTGTCATTTTTTTCATAATCGGAAATCTTAAATTGTTATACATTATTATTATTATCTCGTTGTCGTTTTGTCCTTTCGACACTGCAAAATTAGGGTGATTTCCGACTGTTTCCAAGATTTTTTGTGTTTTTCGCTCCGAGTTCTTGCGACACTGACCTGATATTGCGACAGTCCCGTTTCATTCCCTCCGAATCTGTCGCATCAGGTGCGTCAAAGAAGGACACAAAGGGGTCTGGCACCTTTGTGTCCTTCCTTCAAAAAGAAAATCCCCGCGTGGGCGAGGATTTCTTTTATTTCTCTGAAAACAAGACTTGGATAATAGTTTGGCCGACGGCGCGTAGCGTGTTTTTGTCGAGGTGGGCCATATCGTCGTTGAGGGTGTGCCAGGTGGGACCGAAGGTGCTCTGTTCACAGGTGGGATAATAGGGGATGATATCGATGCAGGGGATGTTCGCCACGGTGTTCACGGGGATATGGTCGTCGGTGATACCACCGCCCTCGGCAGTGGGGAAACTGCTGCCAAAGCCTACTACGGCGGCGGCTTGCCATACCTTGTCGACAATGTGTTTGGCGTAATGCTTCGACATGATTTCCTGATAGAACTGCGCTCCTTGTCCGCCTACCATGTCGAGGAGGATGCCATAACGGGCTTTATAGCCTGCGGTGTGGGGATTCTCTGCCCAATATTTTGAACCCAAGGCCCAAGTGTTACCAGGGTCATCGATGGTCTCCCATTGCGGGAAGCCGTAGTCTTCGGCATCGAAGCAGAGGAAGTCGATTCCTAGTGAAGAGTGAATCGTGGAGAGTGAAGAGTCGGCTGGCGCTGTGGACTTTGCAGTATCGACAGATGAAATCAGTCTTGCTATTTCGAGCATGACGGCGACGCCGGAGGCGGCATCGTTGGCAGCGAGGACGGGCTTATGCCAGTTGGCTTCATCAGGGTCGTTATCTGCCCAGGGGCGACAGTCCCAGTGGGCACAGAGCAGGATACGGTCGGTAAGTTCGGGACGGTAGCTGGCGATGATGTTGGTGCTGTGGAGCGTGGTGCCGTCGTAGCCTTTCAGTTCGCACTTCTGCGGGATGACGGTCATGCCGTAACTCTCGAACTTGCGGATGATCCACTGCTCACAGAGGTCGTGGGCCTGACTGTTCATGGTGCGGGGTCCGAAATCGCACTGCTGCTGGCAGAAGAGATAGGCACTGTCGGCATTGAAGGCGGGGCCGATGGCGGTCTGCGTCTCAGTGTCTGTTGTCTGCTTGCGGAGGCCGCAAGAGACAGTGAATAGTGAACAGTGAATAGTGAATAGTAGCATCACCATCCCCAAAATACTTTTTCTTAAATACCTATTATTATTTTTCATTTTTACTATTCACTATTCACTATTAATTATTCACCTTTTGAACAACAGACATGACGCGAAGGAAGTTGCCGCCCCAGATTTTCTGGATGTCGCGCTCGGAGTAACGACGGGCGAGCAGCTGACGGGTGAAGTTAATGAGCTCGCTCGAATCGGCGAGACCGATGACACCGCCATCGCCGTCGAAGTCGGTGCCCAGTCCTACATGGTCGATGCCCATGATCTTGATGGCATGCTCCAGATGGGCGATGGCATCCAGGATAGTGGCCTCTCCCTCTGATTTCAGGAAACCAGGGTAGAGTGTGATCTGTGCCACACCACCTTTGGATGCGAGGGCTCGCATCTGTTCGTCGGAGAGGTTGCGGGGATGGTCGCAGAGGGCTTTGCAGCTGGAGTGGCTGCACACGATGGGCGTGCTGCTGATGTCGAGGGCATCGTAAAAGCTCTTCTCTGAGGCGTGGCTCAGGTCGACCATCAGACCCAGACGGTTCATCTCGCGGATGACTTGTTCACCAAAACGGCTCACACCGCCGTGGGTGTTACAGCCTCGGGCGGAATCGCAGAGGTCATTGTCGCCATTGTGGCAGAGTGTCATATAGACGATGCCGCGCTGGGCAAAGTGCTGCAGATTCTGCAACTGACCGTTGAGGGCCAGACCGTTCTCGATGCCGAGCATGATGGATTTGCGACGGTTGCGCTTGTCTTCGTAGAGGTCTCCGGGCGTGCGGGCGATGCTCAGGTAGGTCTTGTTCTGGCTGACGATCTCCTCAATCTTGTCGAAGATGAGGTCTGCATATTCGGTAGGACCAGCGACGTCGAAATCAACCAATGATGAGAAAGTCTCGCCGATCTTGGGCTGGGGAAGGTAGGCCACCATAATGGTAGCGTCCTGACGGCCTTCGTTCATCTTGTGCAAATCGACGAGGATCTTCGGGTCGCGCTGGTCGAAATGGATGCCCTGCGGGAAGAACATGGGGGTATCGCAGTGGGTGTCGAGAGTGAGCACGCGGTTGTGTACCTCGTGAGCATGGTGATAGGCCAGCGCCTCCTTGATGAGCCAGTGGAACAAGGGCATGCCCTCTTCGAGACACTCCGGATGCCACTGTACACCGACGATGGGTTTGTACTCGTTGCTCTCCATGGCCTCGATGATGTTATCTGGCGACTTGGCGGTGACGCGGAACTTCGGTCCCGGTTCACGCACGGCCTGATGGTGGAAGCTGTTGACATACATCTTGTCCTCGTTGTACATCTTGTGGAGAAGTGAGTCTTCATCGATGTTCACCGAGTGGGTTACTTCGCTGCGGGCCGCCTGCTGTGAGTGCTTGGTGACGGTCTTCTCGTTGATGTCCTGCCATACACGGCCGCCGAGGGCCATCGCCAGCGTTTGGATGCCGCGACAGATGCCGAGGATGGGCATCTGACGGTTATAGGCCATCTGGGTGAGCATTAGCTCGGGCAGGTCGCGCTCGGAATTGATGTCGTGTAGACGGTTGGATGGCTCCTCACCGCCATAGAGGGGGTTGAAGTCACCACCACCGCTGAGGATAAGAGCGTCGATATGATCGAGGGTGTTGACGAGGGTATTGGTATCGGCCACGGGGGGAATGACGATGGGTACGCCCCCGGCTGCCACCACCGATTTATAATAACCCTGCCCCAGCTTACAGGTCAGGTCCTCGTAGTTACCCGTAATGCCGATGATGGGTTGTCGCTGTGCGGCCGGAAACTTGGCATATACATTGCGAAGATGGGCCTGCAGGTCGAATCTGTCTGTCATAGTGGGCGCGGTCTTTTAGAAGGATACGGGAATCTCCCGTTTGATGCTTTGTTCGAGAGAGATGAGCGTTTCTGTGGCCACCACGCCGGGAATGCTCTGCAACTGTCCGTTAAGAAGTTCCATGAGCTGCTCGTTGTCGCGGGCGTAGAGCTTCACCATCATGGTGTAGGGACCTGTGGTGAAATGGCACTCCACCACTTCGGGAATGTGCTGCAGACGCTCCACCACGTTCTTGTACATGCTGCCTTTTTCGAGGGTGATGCCCACATAAGTGCATGTGCTATAGCCCAGACTTTTGGGATTGACGTCAAAGCCACTGCCGGTAATGACATCGGCCTCGATGAGGTGTTGAACACGTTGGTGGATGGCGGCGCGTGACACGTTGCACTCAGCGGCTACATCCTTGAATGGGATACGTGCATTCTTCGAGAGAATGCTCAGGATCTTCCTGTCAAGATTGTCAATTTTCTCCATGATTCGATGCGATAGTTTACAATTTGTCAGCAAAAGTAAACAAATTAATTGAATAATGCAACTTTTTTAGGAGAAAAAATGAAAAAGTGTGCCACTTTCGTGACACACTTGCTTATTTCTTAGATTTCTTGTCTTTTTTCGACTTCTTGGCAGGTGCCTCCTCTGGCTCCTGAGGTTCTGGCTGCGGTCTGTCGATACTAACCAATTCTACATCGAAAATCAGCGCACTGTAAGGCTTGATCTGACCTGTATCGCGGTCCCCGTAGGCTAACTCATAAGGAATGAAGAGTTGCCATTTTGAACCCACAGGCATCATGGTCAGTGCCTCCTGCCAGCCTTTGATAACCTGATTGGGACGGAACTCTATCGGTTTTTCACCATGCTTGGCAGAGGCATCGAAGACGGTGCCATCGACCAGACGTCCCTCATAGTTCACCTGTACCTTTTCGTCGACATTAGGCACAGGACCGTCGCCCTTGACCAACACCTTGTACTGTAGTCCGCTGGGTAGAGTGACTACACCTTCCTTCTTGGCATTCTCAGCGAGGAACTTACGACCGGCATCGCGGTTAGCGCCATAGAGCTTCTCGTCCTTGGCAGCCTTGTTGGCTATCTGCTTGTCTCTGAAGTATTGCTCGGCCGATCCCTGCTTCAACACGCTGGAGTCTTTCAGCAGAGCATCGCTGAAACCTTTGTAGAACAGCTCCGTGACGATGGAGTCGGGGGTATCCTGGAATTCTTTGTTCAGATCAGGTATCATGCGCTCCTTCACCTGCTTGGCAATATCCATACCGGCAACGTAGGCCTTCATCTTGGGGTCGCTACCGCCCTTGACCACCATCTGGAAACCTTTCACGAAATCAGCCATGTAGGCGGTGTCAACTCCCTGCTGCTGTACGAGGAAGGGAATCAAACCGTTGGTGATGCTCATACCTGCGGCATAGCTCACTGAGTCGCTGCTGTTGGACAGCTTGACGGGCTCTTCTTTCACGACAGCCACTTTCTTCGTCGCTGCCTTTTTTTTCTGGGCAGTGGCCGTAAACAAAGAGGCACTCGCTACGAGAGCGAGTGCCAATAGAATAGTCTTCTTCATTATTTCTTAGGATTAACCTCGAGCAACTCAATCTTGAAGATCAGTGCAGAGAAAGGCTTGATGTCGCCCTGCTCGCGCTCACCATAAGCGAGATCCTGGGGAATGTAAACCTCCCATGTAGAACCTGCAGGCATGTGAACCATAGCGTCGGTCCAACCCTTGATGGTCTGGTTACAACGCAGGTTGACGGGCTCGCCACGCTCATAGCTGCTATCAAACACCTTACCCTCGACGGTCTTACCCTCGTAGTGAACCTTCACGAGTGAAGTGTCAGCGGGGATCGGACCATTACCTTCCTTGATCACCTTATACTGAACGCCGCTGGGCAGAGTCTTCACACCCTCCTTGGTCTTGTTGGCAGCGAGGAACTTCTCACCAGCCTCCTTGTTGCCACCGAAGGTCTTCTCCAGCTCCTTGGCCTTGATAGACTGCATCATCATCTGAGCAACGGTCTGTGCAGAATCGACGGTCATAAGGCCATTACCCTTGATACCACTGATGAAACCAGCCATCAGGTTCTTCAGAGAGATGGTCTTGACAGAATCCTCACCGAAAAGCTCGTGGTTCATACCGCTGACCCACTGGTTAGCAATCTGCTGACCAATCTGGATACCAGCATAGTATGCAGCCTTCTTCTTGTCGTCGCCAGAGTTAGCACCCTCGTTCAGACCCTTGATGAAGTCAGCCATATAAGTTGTGTCAACACCTGTCTGAGAAAGATATTCCTTCAGACCCTGAGTACGAGCCATACCGAAGACATAGCTCAGTGTGTCAACATCACTCTTCAGGTTTGCCTTCGGAGTTGAGTTACCGCAGCCAGTGAAAATTGCTGCAGACATAGCCATTGCGGCTACAAACATTAATTTCTTCATAATCTATAAACTTTAAACCTTAAACTATATACTCTAAACTCTAAACTCTAAACTCTAAACTCTAAACTTTAAACTACCTGTATTAACTCGACATCGAAGATCAGCGCTGCGAAAGGAGGAATTGAATTGCCAGCACCGCCCTCGCCATAACCAAGGCGATAAGGAATGAAGAAACGGTACTTGGCACCCTCCTGCATGAGCTGCAGACCTTCCGTCCAACCTGCAATCACCTGCTGCAGGGGGAAGGTGGCGGGCTCACCGCGCTGGATGCTGCTGTCGAATACGGTACCGTCGATGAGGAAACCCTCATAGTGACATTGTACGGTGTCCTTTGCAGTCGGCTTCTTACCGTTGCCCTCTTTCAATACCTGATACTGCAGGCCGCTGGGCAGAGTGATCACACCCTCTTTCTTGGCATTCTCGGCCAGATATTTCTCGCCTGCCTCCTTGTGGACCTTGCCGGCCTCGGCACGCTGCGCCTGGAGCTTCTGCTCCTGCTTCTGGAAATAGTCCTGAACGATAGCCTGGGCCTCACGGTGAGATACCTTCAGTTCGTTGCCTTCCAACACATCCTTGATGGCCTGTGCAAAATCCTCGGCACTGATATCGCTGGCACCCATTTGTGACAATTGCTGACCGATGCCCAGTCCCAAGGCATAACTTAATTTATCCATTCTTTCTCTATAATAATAATGTATAACTTTCGAAAATCGGCTGCAAAGGTACAATAAAAAAGTGAAAACCCTACTTTTTTTTCATTTTTTAATTCTTTAATTCTTTCGTTTTTTATTTTTTCCGTACCTTTGCACCAACTAAAAGCGTTTTATCTATGAAAAAGATCGTTGTATTGACCGGTGCCGGTATGTCGGTGGAGAGCGGACTGAAGACATTCCGCGATGCTGATGGCTTGTGGGAGAACTATCCCGTGCAGAAAGTTGCCACCCACGAGGGATGGTTGGCTGACCCCACGCTCGTGACTAATTTCTATAACATGCTTCGCAAAAAATGCTGGAATGTTCAGCCTAATGAGGGACATAAGCTCGTGGCACAGTTAGAGAAAGATTATGATGTCACCGTCGTGACGCAGAATGTGGATAATCTCCATGAGATGGCGGGTTCTTCTAAAGTCATCCACCTGCATGGTGAACTGATGAAGGTGTGCTCCAGCCGTGATGTCGACGATCCGCGTTATATCCAGCAGCTGACACCTGACAACTGTGAGATAGAACCAGGCACGAAGGCCGGCGACGGCTCGCTGCTGCGACCCTATATCGTATTCTTCGGCGAGGCCGTGCCAAATATCACCATTGCTGCTGAGGAGGTGCAGGAGGCTGATATCCTGATTATTATAGGCACCTCGTTGGTGGTCTATCCCGCAGCCGGACTGCTGCACTATGCACGTCCTGATGTGCCGGTCTATTTGATCGATCCCAATCCCATTAGTGCCGGTTCTCGCGTCCAGCAGATTCAGAAGGGTGCATCGGAAGGCATGAAGGAACTTATGCAGATATTGTCTAAGTAGTTATTATGAAGAGAGATACTTGTTTGGTGTTCCTCACACTGTTGCTGTCGTTGACAGGTGTTACAAGTGTATGGGCTGAAGAACCTCTTCCCCCTAAGCTCCAACAGCTCACGGAGGAAGCCTATCGCCACTATAGTGCACGAGAGACGGACAATTATTTTGAAGCCATCGAGAAGGTGAAGGAAGCCACTGAGTTCTCTCCGTATCAGGAAACTTATTACCGTGCTTGTGCTTACGAGGCCCAGCGACGACCTCACCAAGATGTGTATAAAAATGCGTTGATGTCTACAACAGTTCTGCAGGCATGAGCTCCTGGGCGCGGTGGAAGTCCTCAGGGGTGTCAAGTTCGTAGGAAAAATAATCAGTGGTATCGATCACGCGGAAGGTGTGGCCTTGGGGAATGAGACGCTCGAAGGCTCGCTCGTAGAAGATATCGATGAGGTCTTCGTTGAGGATCATCTGATCGAGTTCGCGGAAGAGTGCCTCGCTATAGGCAGCCGTCATCTTCTCAATGCCCACCGATTCGCCCATGGCGTCTTCAGGACGGCAGGTCTTGCTGATCTCCGTGATGCGCATCTGGCCATCGACCACCACTTTCATCTCTTCCTCACCCAGTTCATGGCGATTTACAGCGAGAGCAGATTCTTTCTCGCTAGCAATGCGCAGCACGGCTGCGGGGTCGCAGAGAATGTCGCTATCCATGAGCAGGAACTCTTGGCCGCGGACAATCTCGCCCGCCATCCAAAGGGAGTAGATGTTGTTATTGTGCTCGTAATCGGCGTTGTGGAGATAGGTGAACCTAGGCTTTCCTAGAGATCCTAGATGATCTAGACACCCTAGATTATCTAGGAAATCCTTGATCATCTCGGCGCGGTAGCCAGTAACCACGACGAACTCGCTGATGCCGGCGGCGGCCATTGCAGCGACGGTGCGCTCCAAGAGCGTGCGCTCGCCGACCTTCAGCAGACACTTCGGCTTTGTATCAGTAAGCGGGCGGAGGCGCTTGGCCATGCCCGCAGCAAGAATCACTCCAATCATTGTGATTTATTTGACAATTTACAATTTACCATTGAAAACCTTCAAGATGGTATTGACAACGGTCTGCGTCTGCTCCTTGCGACCAAGGGTGATGCGGAGACAGGACTCCAAGCCCTTGTCGCTCATGAACTTGATCTTATAGTCCTGAATCTTCAGGGCCTGCATCAGGGCATCCTTGATTTCGATGGGATACTTGATGAGGATGAAATTGGCCACAGACTTATAGACCTTGAAACCAGGCAGAGAACCTAACTCCTTCTTGTAGAGCTGGCGTCCCCATTCCATATCATCGGCCACATGACGATAGTGCTCATCGCTGTCGAGTGCAGCCAGGGCAACGGCCTCAGAAAAACGGTTGTAGCCTAGGTACTTGTTCACATAACTCAGGAACTGGTCGTGGCCCTTCCCGATGAAGCCGAAGCCGCAGCGAAGGCCGGGAAGACCATAGAACTTGGAAAGTGTACGCGAGATGATGAGATTGTCATACTTATTCACCAGCGGAGCGATATAGTCTGTGTCGCTGGAGATGAAGCTGGCATAAGCTTCGTCGATGAGTACCATCGTATCTGATGGGATATGCTCCATGATGTTACCGATCTCTTCTGGTGTGAGACCATTTCCAGTTGGATTGTTGGGTGATGCCAGCAACAGCATGCGGGGATGCACGCGGTTGGTGTATTCGATCACTTCGTCGACATCGTAGGCGAAGGTGTCGTCCTTCTCATGCAGGGGGTACATCTCGAAGCTGCCGCCGCACTCGCTGGCCACACGGTTGTAATACCACCATGAGAACTCAGGGATGAGAATGCGCTTGTTATCGTCGAGCATGAGGAAATAGTGGATGGCGTTTTTCAGCATGTCCTCACCGCCATAGGTGAGTAGCACCTGCTCTTCAGGTACGCCGTAGATTTCACTCAGGCGTACGGAAATAACACTTTTCTTGCCCTCATCATAGATACGGGTATAAAAACATAGGGTTTTCGGGTCAAAACTCTTGATGGCCTCTACCACTTTCTGGCTGGGCTCAAAGTTAAATTCATTTCTGTCGAGAAAATTCATAATGCTATATTTTTTACTTTTTTACCTTTTTACTTTTTTACCTTCATCAGCGCAATGCCGATGATGATCCAGATGATCTCTCGCACACGGCAGATGATACTCACAAAGATGCCCAGCGCGGCAGAGAGGCCCAGGGCTGCGATGGAAAGTACGAATCCACCCTCCTGAACACCCAACTGCATGGGCAGGAAACCGATGAGGTTGGCAAAGAGTGTGGTGAACGACACAATCAGGATGCTGTGGAGGAAGGTAATGGTAAGACCACTGAAGCCTCCTCCGCAATCGATGCCGAAGAGCAGCAGCATAAACATCACCTCAGAACTCTGTACCACGCGAGAAAAATATTCGAGCAGCAGACTCTTATAGAATGCCTTCGTATCCTGGGAATAGAGGGCTGCTATCTGTTGGTCTACATTCTGGATGGCTTCAGAGTGTCGAGCCCAGAACTTCAGCGTCCAACGTTTGAGACCAGGGATGTGGCTGACGACGCCTAACACATACTTCACCAAACCATTTCTATAACCCTTTTGGAAGAGGTAGAAGGCTATCAGACAGAATACGACGATAATGCCAAGGGTGATGCCGATGGCCGTGCTGATGGGCAGGTCACCAATCAATACCAATCCCAAATAGATGAAGATACTGAGGAACCAAAACCAGAAATGGGCAAAAAAATGCATCATGGCATAGAGGATGACACTCGACGTGGCATGCTGCTTGTCGATATCCTTTGAGAGTTCCATGATACGATAAGGCTCGCCACCCAGTCCTCCAACAGGGGTGGCGTAGTTCAAGGCATAGCCCGTGATGGTAAGTCTATAGATGCGCCAGAAACTGACGGGTGCCTTACCACCGATATTCCCCTCGATGATGGCTTTCCAAGCAAAGGCATTCAGACCGTAGACCACAATCCAGATGCCCACAATCGGTATCAGCCAGTAACCGGCATGACAGAGGTGCTGCCATAGCTCAATGAAGCTGACGTCAAACGTCAGCAACATCACTACGACGGCGGCGATGCCGAGTAGGAAGAACAGATTGTTGAGTCGTTGCTTGGTCCACTTCATCTTGACTATAGTTGTTTTGACTGTAGACTATAGATTATTATTCTTCAATTTTTCTGCAATCCGTTTGCAGAAGGCTTCATGACGGTGATTAATGTAATAAGCCAGCAGACTCATGACGATGATCTCAAAGAGGAAGTTCAAGACGGGCACGTCGAGCAGACAGAAGAGGAAAAACCACGCAGAACGGAAGTTGAAGGTCAGCAGGCCATTCCATTTCATCAGTGGCAATGACTGCCGGTGGAACTCCTCACGTACCTCTTCGGGCATATTTCCGGCACTGCCGAATTTCTGACGCAGTAACGACATGAGACGCTGGAACTGCGGGGTGGACTTCTCCTGCTGACGTGTATAGTCGATGTAAGACTTCTGGAAAGCACGTTCTATCCAACTGCTGTCAGCTGGCATCTGCTCATAGATCTCCTTCTGGCGCTGGCTGTCGTCAAGCTCACTGCCCTTCTCACCCTTCAGGAAGAAGAGATGCACCTGGTAATAGTAATCGGCAATACGGCTCTGTGCACCCATGCCCAGAAGACCCGAAACCCAGCCTAAGATATAGACGATGATGGTGGCGATGATGGCGTTCTGTTGGGTATCAGCGATACCAAGCCATTCGAATTCGATGCTGTGGTGCAGATAGAAACGGTAGACGAGCACGTGGTAGATAGGCAGGAACCAGGTATAACCAGCCACGCCGTCGAGGATACGGCCCAAACGGCTCTTTTGTCCTGTGTAGCGTGCCAATTGTCCGTCGGTACAGTCGAGCAGATCGGCCACCATCAGCAAGGCGATAGCGATGAGGTTATAGATAAGTCCCTTTGTACCTTCGTAATAGAAGCATCCGCTGACGAAGAAGAAGCTGCTGCCAGCGCCTACGAACATCGAAAGGATGGTAACGGCATTGGGTGTGACGCCTAGCCAGGCAAAGAACTTGACGAAGTAGAAGCACATCGGACGAATGATATGCAGGTCCAACCAGTCATCGGTCTCTGAGGATTTCAGTGTCTGAGAAATATTCTCGTTCATGATGATAATCAGTGTTTAGAATGTTAAACGTATGACATAGCGCATGCCCCAACGGTGAGCCGTGGGCAGATCCATATAATTCAGACGGCGTACATATTCCACGTGTACGATTTTGAAGATATTGTGGATGCCGGCTACAATCTCAAAATAGGGACGATGGGGATCCATGAGATAACAGCCGTCGGGGAAGTACATCAGTTTGTCGCTACCCGCATTCTGAGGCAGGTAGGGGTTGTTCTTGTCGCTAAGGTCACCCCAGAGGCAGTTCACAGCGACATATTCGCGCCATTTCAGCTTCTTGATGAGGGGGATGCGGTTGAAGAACTTACCGTTGAAGTCCCATGAGAGCATCATCGAGGCATAGCGGTCGTTGAGAAACTCCATATTGTTGATCAAACAGAACATCTCCTCCTGGCCGATATAAGAGAGGTTGGCCAGCGGATGAATGAGCAACATGTATGGTACCTGGTTCCACTGGATACCGGCCTTGAGAAAGAGGTCGATCTTTCCCCAGCTGTTCATCCAGAAACGTTTGTAGAGCTTCGCCTCGGTGAAGTTTGACTCATACTGGCCTCCTAAGATATTCTTGAAACCGAAGGTGTGGGCGATGGAAACGGCAGGGGCATCCTTGTTGATGGTCACGCGGCGCTGCTTGCTGTTGATATAGGTCTCATCAGGGGCATAGCGCAACTCAGCGAAGAGCTCTGTGGTGCGGAGGTATTCGCGGTGACGGTCAAGGCCGGTGTAATTCACGTATGGCTCATTCAGCTTACGGAATGACATGGCACCCACGGCCTCATGTTCCTCGGCTTTCAGACTCAGTGAGGTCTTCAGACCACCGTACATCTCGTACTCGAAGGCGATTTGCTGACGGTTACAGAGGGTCATCTTGTTGACATCAGCCCACTTAAAAGCAACGAACATATTATCCTTATCCGTTGGCAGGTAACGGTCACTGGGTGAGGCGAGGTCATAAGAGCTCTCAATCATCAGCGTGCGCTTGGGGTATTCCCATGGCATGTAAATCTTGTCGATAAACGAGTAGGTGGCCTTCGTACTGTAGTAGTTGCGGTGACTTCCCCAGGCATGGGCATAATAACCTTGCCAGAACCAGCGCTTGCTGAGATTAGCAGTGGTCTGCATGCTCGCACGTGTACGCCAGCCGTCAATGAAATTACGTGAGATGATGGTGTTCACGGGAGAGATGTCAAACTTGTTGGGGTCGCTGGTCTCGATAGAATTCTCAATCAGGGCATTCAGGCCGATCATGATGTATTTGAAACCTTTGATCTTTTGGATGTTCTTCACGAAGTCGCCCATGGAGTCTTCGCTCTTGGTGAGATCCACCTGTCGGTACTGACTCCAGAAGTTCTTGCCTCGCATACCTGCATCGGGCTCCTTGATTTCCGTTCGCTTACCCTTGAACATCTTTTTCGGAATCTCGGCAAAGGAGTATTCGCCTAAACGGGTGGTGCGGATGACGATGGCTTCCTGAATGAACTTGGCAAACTCCAGTTCTGCTATCATGTCATCCTGGGTGAGCACCCATTCACCATTGTCCAGTTGCTCGAACTCCTGCTCGATGCGCATGTTCTTTACGAAGTTCACGGAGCTCTGTTTAGGCAGGGTGAGCTCACAACGACGGACATGATAGGTGGAGTCCTTCAGGATATAGATGTCACCACGGAATCCGAAGTCCATCTGGTTGTTGGGCAGGAAATGGAGATGGATACAACTGTCGCGATCAATCTTAAGCGTATCCTGGATGTAGAAACGGTAGAAGTTAATGGCATCCTTACCTATCGGCGAAGTGAAGGGGTACTGTACCAGACGAATCTGGTCGTCGTAGAGATCGACATCAGTAAACACCTCTTTCAGCACGACATTCAGGATATCGCCCGTCTGGAAGAGGTCGTTCAGACCCGATGACTGTTCACCCTTGATATAGGTTTTCTTCGACTGCGGGTCCTTGCGGTAGACAATCTGTGAAACGGTCTCATCAACACTGATAGGGAGGATCAACTTGTTGTTGTACTTACAAACTTCCACCTGGTCCATCAGCCATGGGGTGCTGGAGAAAGGTTTTTGTTCCAGACGTTTAGGAGTAAGGTCGTTGGCAGCCAACGTCAGTTTCTCATATTTGTCATACTGATAGAAGTCGTGGTTCGAGAGGTCGCTGAGTTTTTTGGCGGCAATGACCTTCTTCATCAGTTCCACGGCGGGGTTGTTCTTCCTGCTGTAACGGCTGCGCTTAGTGGTGACGGTGACCTCTGTCAGCTGTAACTTGTCGGACTTCAGGACGATGTCGAGTTCACTTTTCGTATCGTTGGTTATTGTAATTACCTGTGACTGGTAACCCACGGCACTATAGGTGATTTGCCACCCTAAGTGTCGTCTGATGGAGTAATTGCCATCGATATCGGAGATGACAGCCTGGTTGTGGCCCTTGTAGACCACGCTGGCAAACGGGATAGCCTCGCCAGTCTCGGCGTCTTTGATGGTTCCTTTGATGAGCTGCTGTGCGGAAATCGTCACATTCATACCCAGCACAAGCAGCAAAATCAGATATATTCGTTGAATCATTTATTTCAATGTTTCCTCTTCCCAAATGAAATTTGGGTGCAAAGGTACACCTTTCTTGGCAAATTCCCGCAATTTGTTTTCCTTTATTAACGTTTCAGGCTCATTTCCTGTCACTTCGGATCAACTCAAGGAGCTTTTCGACAGCCTCTTCCTCGGGAATATTCTTCTCCACGCAGACCTTCTGCTTGTAGAGGGAGATCTTGCCGCGTCCGGCGCCGACATAGCCATAATCGGCATCTGCCATCTCACCGGGACCATTGACGATACAACCCATGATGCCGATCTTCAGCCCCACAAGATCCTTGGTGGCAGCCTTGATGCGGGCGATGGTCTCCTGGAGGTTATAAAGGGTGCGTCCGCAGCCTGGGCAGGAGATATATTCGGTCTTGGTGAATTTGATGCGGGCTGCCTGGAGAATGGCATCGGCAAGACTTACCTCTTGCCCCTTACCTCTCACCTCTAATTTCAGCTTCGTGGCTTTGCGGTCGATGAGCAAGCCGCCCACTGCCATCGCGGCTTTCAGTTGTAGGGTTTCCATGTCGGGGGCATCGAGGGTGAGTGTGATGGTGTCATCCTTGATACTGGCTTCTGCCTCCTCGCGCAAGCGACAACATTCTGGAATCAGCTCTACCAGTTTGCGGGCCACGGGAATTTCACATTCCGGCTCTTCGCTCAGTGAGACGCGGATGGTATCGCCGATACCTTCTGTCAACAGGGCGCCGATGCCCACAGCGCTCTTGATACGGCCATCTTCGCCTTCGCCGGCCTCCGTCACACCGAGGTGGAGGGGATAATGCATATCCTCCTTGTCCATTGTGGCTACCAGCAGACGGACGGTTGTCACCATCACCACGGTGTTTGAAGCCTTGATGGAGATGACCACATCATTGAAATTCTCGCGTTTGAAAATCCGCAGGAACTCCATACAACTCTCGACGATGCCTTCGGGTGTATCGCCGTAGCGCGACATGATGCGGTCGCTGAGGGAACCGTGGTTCACGCCGATTCGTACGGCAGTGTGGTGCTCCTTGCAGATGTTGATGAAGGGGATGAGTTTCTTCTCGATCTTCTGCAGTTCATCGGCATATTCCTCGTCGGTATATTCCAAGTGTTTAAAGGTACGGCCAGGGTCTACGTAGTTACCGGGGTTGATACGCACCTTCTCACAGTAGAGGGCGGCGATATCGGCGGTGTGAGCCGTAAAATGTACATCGGCCACCAAGGGCTGATGATAACCATCGGCCTTCAGCTGTGCGGAGATATGCTGCATGTTCTCTGCCTCACGGGTTCCCTGGGTTGTAAAACGTACCAGTTCGCCACCGGCATCGATGATGCGCTTGGCCTGTGCCACACTGGCAGCGGTATCGTTGGTGTCGGTGGTCGCCATCGACTGGATGCGGATGGGGTTGTTGCCTCCAATACCGATATTCCCTACACGGGCCTCGGTAGAAAATCTTCGGTTATACATCTCTAAACTTTAAACTCTAAACTCTAAACTCTAAACTCTAAACTAATTACACTTATAATCGTATTTCACCTCAGCCAGCTCCTTGTTGGCTTTCTCGATCTTTGCCCGCAGACCACCTTTGTAGGCTGCCAGTCGTTGGGCGAGGGCGGCATCGCTGAGTGCCATCATCTCCACGGCGAGGATGGCTGCATTCTGTGCACCGTTGATGCCGACGGTGGCTACGGGGATGCCAGGAGGCATCTGGATAATGCTGAGCATGGCGTCCAGACCGTCGAGCATACCCTTGATGGGAACACCGATGACGGGGAGCGTTGTAGAGGCTGCGATGACGCCTGGTAGGGCAGCTGCCATGCCTGCGCCTGCGATGATCACCTTGATGCCACGATCCTTGGCGGTACGTGCAAAATCTTCAACAGCATCGGGGGTGCGATGGGCAGAAAGAGCATTGACTTCAAAAGGTACCTGCATCTCGTCGAGCAGCTTGCAGGCTTTTTCCATAACGGGCAGGTCACTGGTGCTGCCCATGATAATACTGACTAATGGTTTCATATTTCTTTACTTTCTCACTATTCACTATTCACTATTCACTAAAGAAAAAGGATGCCGATGATGGCACAGAACAGACCCACGAAGAAGCCAGCGACGACCTGTGCTAGACTGTGTTGTCGCAAGATCATACGACTCGTACCGAGGACGCCTGCCAGGATGAATGTCAGCGAAAGCCACCACACGGGGTTGAAGGCGAAGAGCTCGGCAAAGACAAACAGTGCTCCAGCCACGCCGCCAATAGCGGCCGTATGGGTAGAGATCTTCCACCAGACATTGATCATCGCACAGGTAATCTGGATAAACAAGGCGGCTGTAACGATGGTCATCATGAAATGGGGAATATGCAGGAACTCCATCAGGTAGATGCAGAGGAAATAGCAGAGGATACTGATGACGTAAGGTACTGCGCGCCGTTCCTTCTGTCCCAGGTCGATGAGGCTCCAACCCTGATGGCGGCGGTAGAAATGAATGAGCACAGTAGGAACCACCACCGTCAGCAGATAAACCATCGTGAGCAACTGGAATTTGTAACTCCAGGGCATTTGGCTCATGTAGCTGAACATGAACAAGGCTACCAGACCTACCGTTGGCAGGTAGAATGGCGTGAACGCCATGCTGATGAGTCTTGCAGTGAGGATGATTCCCTTTTCTCTTGTCATATATTCATTCCTTTCTCAGTCTTGCAATGGGGATACCCAGAGCTTCGCGGTATTTTGCGATGGTGCGTCGGGCAATGGGGAAGCCTTTCTCCGTCAGTTGTTCGCGCAAGGAATCGTCACTCAACGGTTTATGCTTGTCCTCGGCCTCGATAAGGTCGCGTAGCACGGCCTTGATCTGTCGTGTTGACAACTCCTCGCCGTTCTCCGTAACATAGCTGTCGCTGAAGAAGTGGCGCAGGGGGAAGGTTCCCCAACGGGTCAGGGCGTATTTCGAGTTGCAGACACGTGATATCGTTGAGAGGTCGAGTCCTGTATTCTCTGCCACGTCCTTGAGGATCATCGGGCGCAGAGAGGTCTCGTCACCGTCAAGGAAGAACTGTCGCTGCAGGGTGATGATGGCCTGCATCGTCACAGTGAGCGTATGCCGTCTGGTGCGGATGGCCTCGATGAAATTCTGGGCAGCGTCCACCTTCTTTTTGATATAAAGCAGTGCCTCCTTAGTCTGACGACTCAGGTGCTCCTTGTTTTGCTGGTATTCGTTCATGGAGTCGATAAACGACTGCGAGAGGGTGAGTTCCGGCACTTCACCGTTGTTGAGAGTGAAAGTGATGGTGCCGTCGTCTTGTGTATCCACGATAAAATCGGGTGTAATCTGCTGCAGACTTCGTCCGACGGTCTCACCCATCGAAGCCCCTGGACGCGGATTCAGCTTGCGCAATTCTCCAAAAAGGGCCTCGCCCTGTTGGTCGTTCAGCGAGAGGGCGTTTTGTATACGTCCCCAGTGTTTATGAGTGAACTCATCAAAAAAGTGTTCTATGACCTGCTGCATCAGCTGTTTCACGCGTGAGTCATCGCGCCGGGCTATCTGCAGGAGCAGACATTCCTGTAAAGAACGGGCACCGATACCCGCAGGGTCGAAGTCCTGTAGGATGTGCAGCACAGACTCGATCTCCTTCTCGTTGGCATCGATGTTATGGTAGATGGCCAGTTCGTCGCTGATGGTATAGAGGTCCTTGCGGAGCAGACCGTCGTCATCCAGTGAACCGATGAGGTATTCCAGGATGTCACGCTGACGGTCTGTCAGATCGCTCTCCCGCATCTGTCCTAACAATTGGTCGTAGAATGACTCCGTGGTGCCAAACACCATTTCCTCGCGGTCTTCGGAGAGATTATTGCCACCATGGTAAACGGGCAGGTCCTCGTCGTCACGACCGATATTCTCTAAAGCGGCATCCAGGGCCGACTGCCGTTCTTCGCGCTCTGTCTGAGAGGCATCGTCAGCTTTCTCTGAGTACTCGGAGTAATCAGAGTAATCCGAACTCTCTGAGAAATCGGCATTCTCCCCTGGCGACTCAACCTCCAGGGCAGGGTTGTCGTTCATCTCCGTGTTGATGCGGTCTGCCAATTGGGTAATGGGCAGTTCCACCAGCGACGATACCAGCATCTGCTGCTGTGAGATCGACTGGGCCTGTTTCTGGACTTGCGTCAGCTTTTGTTCTTGTATCTGCATCAACTTTTGAAATAATCTTTCAGTTGTTCCGCATACGATGCCAACTGTTCTGTCTCTGCATTGCCGAAGCGGCGCCAAATTTCCTGGCAAGGCAGCGACAACGGACTGTTTGTTGGATCTTTGCGGTTCAGATAAGGATCACAGCGCTGGAAGACATCCATCACCTCGGTTACCTCTCTTGGTTTTATCTTGATCAGTTTCGCCAGTTCCTGCACCTCAGGCGTCTCCGGCACCATCGTGATGGGTGTCAGACGGAAGTAGAGGTCGAGAATCAGCGTCAGCATCACTGGTGTCATTATGCTGTCCTCTGCCACGGGCCTGAAGTCGCGCTCGAAGGTCTCCTGTACCTCCACACCCTCATAGAAAGCATCGGCATGGCCATAACCGCGCATCTCCCGCCACAGACTGACGGCACGGGCCAGTTTCTTGGGGTTCCGTCCGTAGGTCTCCCAGATATGCTCGATACGCGGTGTTTCCAGATTGGCAATCTGGCACATCTTGTTGAAAAGGAAGCTGGGGGGCAGGTGGAGTTCCAGACTCAGGTCCACCATTTTCCGGTGGAACATCGGCTTCACGCCTACAGGTTTCTGTAGGTAAATCTGCATCAGAAGCAGCCAATAATCGTCTGACCATTTAGCGTTTTTTGCCATACACTCTCTAATTTTTTGCAAAAATACAGTTTTTTTCGGAACTCTGCAACCGAAACGGCAAAAACTTTTGCGAAGAAACAAAAAATCCCGCTTTCGCGGGAATCTTTTGTCATACAGCTACGGCGATGTCCGGGTGCCAGAGCACAACCTTGCCACTATAAAGTGAGGCCTGTACATCGATGAGCCGTTGGTTGCTGCTACCCCGGAAGAGCAGATCGGGATCGCGCAGTTTTTCGATGAACGGGCCGTCGACGAGCACGTCTATTTGTTCGAGCAGTTCACGCTGTTCTTGGGTGATAAGCGACTCGTAGGTGAAGCCAGTGAAGCACCAGATGTCCTTATTGGTACGTTGGTGAATCTCCCGGGCCAGTTCTGCGAAGCCGGCCGCCTGATACATCGGATCGCCGCCACTGAAGGTGACGTTGGCATAGGGATCTGCCTCGATGATCTTCATGATGGCATCGGTGCTCATCTCATGCCCCTGATCAAAGGCCCATGACTGTGGATTATGACAGCCAGGACACTTGTGGCGGCAGCCAGCACAGTAGATGGAGGTCCGGAACCCCGGACCATCCACCATCGTATCCTCTATGATATCTAAGACTCTAATCATTTCTTTTAGGCCTAGGCTGTCCTAGGCATTCCTAGGCTTACCTAAATTTTCCTAAAACAGTTCTTGTTCTCCGTGATCGATATGTGTCACGCGGTCATTGAGCTCTGCGAGCTTGCCACTGTTCCAGCGGTCGGTGGTACCCACCAGATAGCCTGTGATACGCTGCAGCTTGTCGATGTTGGTAGAGCCGCACTTCGGGCACTGGATCAGATGGTCGTCGGCATTCTCGTAGCCACAGTCCATACAACGGTTACGGTTGTGGTTCACGCTGCCGTAGCCCATGTTCAGCTGATCCATCATATCCACCACGCTCATGATCACCTGTGGATTATGGGTGGCGTCACCGTCAATCTCCACGTAGAAGATATGTCCGCCACGGGTTATCTCGTGATAGGGCGCCTCGACCTCCGCCTTATGCCGGGCAGAGCATTTGTAGTATACGGGCACGTGGTTGGAGTTGGTGTAATAGTCGCGGTCGGTGACACCGGGGATGCTACCAAACTTCTGACGGTCTTTTTTGGTGAACTTACCGCTGAGGCCTTCAGCCGGCGTGGCGAGCACGGAGTAGTTATGGTGATAGCGTTCGCAGAAGTCGTTTACGCGCTGTCGCATGTAACTGACAATCTTCAGCCCCAGTTCCTGACTCTCCTGGCTCTCGCCGTGGTGTTTGCCTGTCAGGGCAACGAGACACTCTGCCAGTCCGATGAAGCCGATGCCGAGGGTACCCTGGTTGATGACGCTCTCGATGGTGTCGTTGGGACCTAACTTGTCGGCACCTATCCAGAGGCTCTTCATCAGCAGGGGGAACTGCTTGACGAAGGCTGTTTTCTGGAACTGGAAACGGTCATCGAGCTGTTTGGCCGTGATCTCCAGCAGGTTATCGAGCTTGGCAAAGAACATGTCGATGCGCTTCTGCTGATCTGGTTCCTCTAACATCGACTCGATGGCGAGCTTTACGATGTTGATGGTCGAGAAAGAGATATTACCACGACCGATGGACGTTCTTGGTCCGAAGCGATTCTCAAACACACGGGTACGACAGCCCATCGTGGCCACTTCGTGGATGTAACGCTTCGGGTCGTCAGCACGCCAGTCGGGATCCTGGTTAAAGGAAGCGTCGAGGTTAAGGAAATTGGGGAAGAACCGTCGTGCAGTCACCTTACAGGCCAGCTGATAGAGGTCGAAGTTACGGTCTTCTGGCAGGTAGTTAACGCCCCGTTTCTTCTTCCAGATCTGTATGGGGAAGATGGCCGTCTCGCCACCGCCCACACCCTCGTAGGTTGAGAGCAGTATCTCGCGCATGATGCAGCGTCCTTCGGCAGAAGTGTCCGTACCATAGTTGATGGAAGAAAACACCACCTGGTTACCGCCGCGCGAGTGGATGGTGTTCATGTTGTGTATAAACGCCTCCATGGCCTGATGCACGCGTCCCACGGTCTTGTTGATAGCATGCTGCTGGGCACGCGCCTTACCCGTCAGTCCGTCGAGGGGTTTCTTGAGATAGTCCATCAAAGGCTCTTCATAGAGGTCCTTATAACTCTCGCCGTTGAGGTCTTCGAGTGCTTTCAGTTCTTCGATATACGTCAGTCGGACGTAAGGCGCCAGATAGAAGTCGAAGGCAGGTATGGCCTGACCGCCGTGCATCTCGTTCTGGCAGCATTCCATTGAGATACAAGCCAGTACGGATGCCGTCTCGATGCGTTTGGCTGGTCTTGAGGCACCATGACCAGCGATGAAACCGCAGTTCAGGATGTTATCCAACGGGTGCTGCACACAGGTCAGCGACTTGGTGGGATAATAGTCCTTGTCGTGGATATGCAGGTAATTGTGCTCTACGGCCTCGCGGGCCTCTTCGCTGAGCAGGTAGTCGTCGACGAAGGGTTTGGTGGTCTCCGAAGCGAACTTCATCATCATACCTGCCGGTGTGTCGGCATTCATGTTGGCATTCTCGCGGGTGACATCGTTATTCTTGATGTTCACGATATCGAGGAACACGTCGCGTGTCTTCGCCTTACGTGCTACGGAACGCTGATGACGGTAGGCAATATATTTCTGGGCCACATCCTTGCGGCTCGACTTCATCAGTTCCATTTCCACGGCGTCCTGAATCTCCTCCACGGTCATCTGACTCTCGCCGCGCTGTGCGATATGGTCGGTAATCTGGTACAAGAGGCGTTCGTCCTCGCCTTTGTCCGTGTGTATCATAGCCTTACGGATGGCAGCCATGATTTTCTGTTCATTAAAGCCCACTATGCGTCCGTCGCGCTTTACAACTGTTTGGATCATATATTATTAAAGTTTTTAGTCAAAATCGCTTGCAAAGATAGCAATAAAAAATGAAAAGCCATCCATGTCGGACAGCTTTTCTTTTGTTAATTATTGCTAAGTTTTATGGACTTAAAGCGCCTGTTTTATTGCTTTGCGCTGAAAGCCAGCGCATAAACGCGCATCTGCTTCACCATTGCTACAAGTCCGTTGGAGCGGGTGGGCGAGAGATGCTCTTTCAGACCTATCTCTTCGATGAAATAGAGGTCGGCATCGAGTATCTCCTGGGGGGTATGATCGCTGAGTACGCGGATGAGCAAAGCCACGATGCCCTTGACAATCAGGGCATCACTCTCCGCCCGGAAGTGAATCACTCCTCTTTCCTCTTTCCTCTTTCCTCTTTCCTCTATATACTCTGCCACCAACCAAACGCGGCTCTGGCAGCCATCGATTAGGTTCTGTTCTGTTTTATATTTCTCTTCGAGCGGTTCCTGTTCATTGCCCAGGTCGATAAGCAACTGATACTTGTCCATCCAGTCGTCGAAACCGGAGAACTCCTCAATGATCTCGTCTTGAATCTCGTTAATTGTCATAATTCTGATTACTCTGATTATTCTGATTACTCCGATTACTCCGATGAAGCGACAAGCTTAAAGAGCTTATCGCTGGGGCGGACCTTGGCGGGGACGGCGATGGAGACACGAGTGCCTTGTTCGGCGATCTGGACAGGACCGTTATCGCCGTGGATCTCATCAGCGGTGACGTACATCACACCTGTCGTTGGACCGGTGATGAGCATCTTATCGCCCACCTTGAAGGTGTTGGCCTCAACGGTGAACTCCGCCACACCGAGTTTGGAGAAGTACTTGACCCCTTTGCCGATATAGACCTTGCGTTCGGTGGCATTGGAACCGTAGTTCTTGTTCCATTCGCCCATGAGCTGGCCTTGATAGTAGCCATCCCAGAAACCTCGGTTGAAGACGGTGGCAAGGCGTTCGTCCCAGGCGTCTTTCTTTTCTTCCGTAAAGGTATCGTCGATTACGGCTTGGATCGCCTCTTTGTAACATTTCACGACGGTATACACATATTCCGGTCCTCGCGCGCGACCTTCTATTTTAAAGACCCTGACGCCTGCCTTCATCATTTTATCGATGAAACGGACTGTTTTCAGGTCTTTAGGCGACATGATGTACTTGTTGTCGATGGCGAGCTGGTAGCCCGTTTCGTTGTCTGTGGCGGTATAGGAACGACGACATACCTGGATGCACTCCCCACGGTTGGCGGAACGGTTGGCAGCATGCAGGCTCATGTAGCACTTGCCGCTGATGGCCATGCAGAGGGCACCGTGACAGAACATCTCTATGCGTATTTGTTCCCCGCTTGGGCCGCAAATGTGCTCTGCCTCTACCTGACGATAGATCTCCGCTACCTGATCCATGTTCAGTTCGCGGGCGAGTACCACGACATCGGCAAATTGCGCATAAAACTTCAGAGCCTCGATGTTCGAGATGTTCAGTTGGGTGGAGAGGTGTACCTCCTGTCCCACCTTATTACAATAGGTCATTACGGCCACGTCCGATGCGATGACGGCAGAGATGCCCGCCTCTTTGGCAGCATCGATGATTTCATGCATCAGGGGGATATCCTCGCCGTAGATGATGGTGTTGACGGTGAGGTAGCTCTTGATGCCGTGTGACGCGCACTCCTGGGCGATGTCGCGCAGGTCGTCGATGGTGAACGTGGAGGCGGAGTGTGCCCTCATGTTCAGTTTCTCGATACCGAAGTAGATGCTGTCTGCTCCTGCCTGTATCGCTGCCGCCAAGGACTCTCGGGAGCCCACGGGAGCCATGATTTCAAAGTCTTCTATTCTCATTCGGGGTGCAAAGGTAGTGTAAATTGCGCAAAAAACCAAATTGCGCAAACGTTTTTGCATGATTTAGCAAAAAAAGTCTTTGTTAACGCTCTGATTTCTAAGGATTATTTGTATCTTTGCAGTGTCAAAATAATAGCTAACAACGATATGCGAAGACTTTTTATCTTAACGGCCCTTGTGGCATTGAACATGACTGTGATGGCAGCGAAAAAGACGATGGTGAGGACCAATCGGCCAGTGATTAACCGGATAGATCCTACCGACTGGTATGTGGGACTGAAGAACCCGACGGTGCAGTTGATGGTCTATGGCAATGGCATCCGTGATGTGCAGCGTGTGACGACAGATTATCCCGGTGTTACGATTGACAGTCTGGTGCGCCTTGACTCACCCAATTATCTCCTTATATATATTAATGTGAAGGATGCCCAGCCGGGGACTATGACGTTGGTGTTTAAAGAGGAAAGAGGAAAGAGGAAAGAGGAAAGTGGAAAGAGGAAAGTGGAAAGAGAATTGACCCGTGTGAAATACGAGTTGAAGGCTAGGGAGATGAGCGGCGACAAGCGCATGGGCTTCACTAATGCCGATGTGCTCTATATGCTCATGCCCGACCGTTTTGCGCAGGGGGCAGGTCATAATCCGCAGGTGAAAGGTATGCGCAGTTATAAGGAAGATCGCAGCAAACCCTCGCTGCGTCATGGTGGCGACTTAAATGGTATCCGCGAGCACCTCGATTATTTTAAAGAGTTGGGTGTCACCGCTCTTTGGTTTACGCCCGTGTTAGAGAACGATTCTCCCGACCAAGAGAATGGTTTCTCCACTTATCACGGTTATGCCACAACCGATTATTATAAGGTTGATCCCCGTTTCGGTACAAATGCTGATTATAAGCGCCTTTGTGATGAGGCCCATGCCAAGGGCTTGAAAATTGTCATGGATATGATTTTCAATCACAGCGGCTATGAGCATCCCTGGACCCACGACATGCCGTCGAAGGACTGGCTGAATACCCCCGAATGGCTCACCGAGGAGCAGAGTGGGAGAGACCCGATGACGGGATTCGCTGAGAAATCGGAGAACTCCGAGAAATCGGCCTATCTGCAAACCTCCTATAAGCTAACTCCCGTTCTCGACCCCTATGCCTCCAAGGTCGATCTCAAAGAAACCACCGAGGGATGGTTTGTACCCTCGATGCCTGACCTCAACCAGCATAACCCCCATTTGATGCGTTATCTGATTCAGAACAGTATCTGGTGGATAGAGACCGTCGGCATCGACGGTATCCGCATGGACACCTATCCATACGCCTATGCCGATGCGATGGCACAATGGATGAAGGAGATTGACGAGGAATACCCCAATTTCAATACCGTTGGAGAGACCTGGGTCACCGAACCCGCCTATACTGCCGCTTGGCAAGCCAACTCTAAACTCTCAACTCTAAACTCTCACCTCAAAACCGTCATGGATTTCTCCTTCTTCGACAAGCTCAATCAAGCCAAGAATGAAGAGACGGATGCTTGGTGGAATGGTTTGAATCGTCTTTACAATTCTTTCTGTTATGACTACCTCTATCCGAACCCCTCGAGTGTGATGGCTTTCATTGAGAATCACGATACCGACAGGTTCTTGGGAAACGGCCGTGATACATTGGCTTTGAAGCAAGCCCTTGCTCTTTTGCTGACAGTAAACCGTATTCCGCAGCTCTATTATGGAACGGAAGTATTGATGAACGGCACGAAGGAAGTAACTGATGGCAATGTGCGTAAAGACTTCCCTGGCGGTTTTCTGGGAGACACGCATAATTGTTTTACAAAAGAAGGACGTTCTCAGGCCGAGCAGAGTATGTTCCAATGGCTTAGCAGATTACTCCACTGGCGACAGAATAATGAGGTCATCACCAAGGGCAGCATGATTCAGTTCATCCCCTTCAATGGCATTTATGTCATCGCCCGTCAGTATCAGGGACGTACGTCGCTTACCATCCTTAATGGCACCAGTAAGGCTGCCAAGATGGATGTGGGTCGTTATCAGGAGGTGATTGGCAAGGCCGGGAAGGTGAAGGATGTTTTGACGAATCGGTATTATGATTTGTCGAAGGATCTGGAGTTGAAGCCGCGGCAGAGTTTGGTTTTGGAGTTTTGAGGAGAGGATGATGAGGAAAAAGGCAAAGAAATAAGGGTTTATCGAATTTTTTTGTTATGGTATTATAGAACATAATTATTTTTTTATTATATTTGCAGCGTCAAAAATATTGAGAGATGCATCTCCGTGAAGTTAAAAATATGCTGCTCAGAGGCCTTATGACGGTCAGTCTGCTGCTGGTGTCGCTGGTTTGCGATGCCAAGATGAATCTGCCCGACTCTTTATTGTCCGTCATGAAGGCTTATACCTATTATATCGTTAGTCCGGATACTGCAGAGGCCATTTTGGAGACAGTTCGCGAGCGGAAGTTGGAGCCAGATTGGCGCATTGACTATGCCGAAGGTGACCTGAACCTCTACTTGCGCCAATACCTCAAGGCGAAGCCCCTTTACCAGCGTGTGAAAGACAATCCTGCCATCCGCGACAGTGTCTTTATGCAGCTTTCCGCAATGAAGCGCCTGATGGAGTGCTGTGATGCCCTTTATAATGAGGATGAGTTGATTGAGGCGACTCTTCTTCTGAGAAAGAGGGCATCTGCCTATGGTGAAAAAGCATTTGAGGCAGTGACGTACTTCGTTAGCGGCAAGTTGCATCACTATCATGGGAAGAAGGATCTGGGCTACAGCCATTGTATGGAGGCCGTGGAGATGATGAAGGCCTCGGACTTTCTTTACAAACACATCGAATTGCGAAATTTCTATGCAGAGTTGTTAAAGATGTACGCACGGGATGGGCGTTATGATGATGCCCTGCGCATGTCGCAGTTGCAGGAGGCTGAGGCTCTGCAGCCTTCGCCTGCCCTGATTGTGAAGGCCCCTGAGCGTGGACTCCGTCAAGTCTATGCCCTCAGGGCCAGTGTGCTTGCCGAGGCAGGACGGATGTCTGAGGCTGACCAGGCCTATGACGCTTGGTCGAAGACCACGATAAACAATGTCATCGACGACATGGATATTTTTAGCTACCTGCAGCTCAGTCATCATTATGACGAGGCGTTGGAAGTGCTTACCCATTATCGCGACTTTTTGCAGGAACGTGTAGATACATTGTCCTACCGTATGTTCTCCGTGATCAATAAAGAAGCGTTACTTTATCTAGAAATGGGCGAATACGAGAAGGCTGCCAATTATGGCTATAGGGCAGGAGAAATAGCTGAAGGTCTGTACCTGCGCTCTTCCGGCGTACAGATGCAGACCGCCTATGAACTGTTACAAGAGCAGTCCGCTTCTCAGAAGAAGACGATGTGGCTTGGTTTTTTAGTGGTTCTTGTCGCCGTTGTCGTTCTTCTGGCATTGGTCGTCCTCTATTATGTCCGTTATATCCGTCGTCGCAATGTCGAACTGCGTCATGTGCTCAACAGTCTTGATGCCTACCGTCGTGCCGTCATCAACGGCGAGCCTCTCACGTCGCCGGATGTTGTGGCTGCCATTGAAGAGTTACGTTCGGTACAACTTCCAGAAGACCTTCATTCAGAAGAAGAGGAGGCTCCCGACGATGAAGACCGCCGCCTTTTTGTCGAGATGGATACGCAGGTGACTCGCGACCGTCTCTTCCTCAAGCCAGGACTTGGTCGCGAAGATCTGATGCGTCTCATCGGTGTCGACAAGAATCGTTTCGGTAAGATGATGGGTAAATACTCCGATGCTTCCAACACCTCTGTCTATATCAATTCCAAGCGTGTGGAGTTTGGTGCCCGTTTGTTGTTGGAGCATCCTGAATACACGATTGCCACTGTGGCCACAGAATGTGGTATGAGTAATACTGTTACTTTCAATCGCATTTTCAAAGAGACTTATAACATGACACCGTCGGAGTATCGTGAGAAGATGGGTGGTATGTTGCAGACGGGTTCCCGATAAATCGTCTTTTTTTTGCCTCTCTTGCTCCATGTTTTAGGGGGGGGTAAATAATTTTCTTATTCAATCTGTTCGTCGCTTTTGGATAAAATGTTTCATAAGTGCCGTTTGCAAGTATTTGATTATAATGTTCTCTGACAAATTGTTATATGTATTTTAGGACAAATTATTATTTACATTTAGTATAATGGTTTGTCGTGTTTGTCAAATAATCATACCCAAATTAAGCTATTTTTGCAATTGAAATGAACCGAATAAGGACAAATCGTTACAATAAATAGACGAATTTTTCTAAAAAATAATTATGATTTCATTGTATATTTTATATAATATTCTTAATTTTGCAAAATAATTTGGTTGAAAAGTGAATACAAAAAGATACATAGTCATTTTCTTCGTCACGCTTTTTGCGTGTTTGAGTGTGGAACAGATGGGAGCACAGTCGTTAGCTCTGCGCACCAATCTACTCTATGACGCCACGCTTTCTCCTAACCTTGGGGCAGAAGTGCGACTAGATTCCACGTGGTCTGCCGGTATCAATGTCGGTTTTAATGCCTGGGATATTGACAAAGCCAAAAACAAGAAATGGCGTCACGTGCTTGTGTCGCCTAATGTCAGACGCTATTTCGGGCATAAGCGTGATAGCCTCTGTATTTATGGTTATAGGAACGGCTTATACAAAGTGCTGCGCGATTCCGTTGTGACGCGTCGTATGCAATATGTCGAGGGAAACATCATTTATTCTCACTTTAATGTGGGTAACACCCGCATCCCCTTTGGACTGTATAAGTCTGTTCGCGACCGTCGCTTGCAGGGTGACTTGCTGGCATTAGGCGGGAAATATGGTTATTCCTGGATTCTGGCCCGCGACTGGCGCATCGAGGCTGAGGCTGGTGTGGCCGTCGGCTATGCCTGGTTTAAGGAATATGATTGTGACCACTGCGGCACCTTCTATGGTAAGGGCGACCGCATCTTCCTCTTGCCCCAATTGGGGATCAACGTTGTATATTTAATAAACTAGTATAATTTAAACTTTCGAAAGTATGAAAAAGAATTTTGTTTATGCCATGATGAGTGCGATAGCACTATCTGGCGTAGTTAGTTTCTCCGCTTGTTCGTCAAGTGACGAGCTTGTTGACAATCCGAATTACGATTCGGAGAAGAATGCGGTGAAGACGCAGTTCACAATTTCTCTGCCTAACAGTGTTGCAAAAGTTACCCGTCAGTCAGCAGCTGTAGTCCAAGACGCCCAGGACATCACCTCTTTCCGTGGATTTGACAATATGGTGTTAATCCCTTATGGTTCAATTTCATCTGGAGATGTTAGTGGAAATCGCCTTACAACCACGAGCATTGTATTGAATCCGGCCTCTGGCGATGCTAATACACTTCCTGAAGCAGGGCTTGCTGCCACTAATAATTCTTATGTATATCAAGACGTGAGTATTCCTGTTGGAACGATGGGCTTTTTATTTTATGGAAAAGCTATCGATGAAACAGGAGGTAATTTTGTGAATGGTGCTCTGACTGCTACTCCTACTAATTTGACAGGAGAGAATACGACGTTCACTTTTTCTTTAGTACCAACAAAGGACGGTGATGGCACGGCTACGACTCTTCTTGGGTATATTAATGATATTGCTGGTACCACTGGATGGTGGAATTCAACTAATGCGGGTTTGAAAGAACTCTATGATAAGTTTGTAACCTTGAAAGCTGGCTCTACAACGTCTATCAGTGCTGCATTAGAAGATCTTTATGAGTCTTTAATGAATAATACAGACGATGTTTCAGTAGCAATTTGTTCTAAAATTAAGGCTAGTGGAACTACCTATACAGCAGGCAATGAAGAGGGTAAAAGAATTACTCTTGGCTCAACTATAGCAAATTATCCTGGAGCTATTAATCTTCCCGATGGAGCTGTAGGTTTGGTATGGACTACCGGAACGGCAACAGGACCTGAAACAGCAACGTGGGCGACGAGTTCTACAGCAGGCACTTGGAATACAGGTGGTAACTTCACTGCACTTGAAAATTACGTTTATCCTGCCTCTCTTTATTATAGGGCAAATAGTCCTGTAGTGGTTTCTACTTCTAAGCAATCCGATAAATATAGTGGCAAGGCATGGAGTGGCGACGGTAGTGTTCTAAGCTTATACACTAACGGAGGAACTGTTTTGTCAACCACACAGTCTGTTGCCATGGTTGAGCAGATACAGTATGCTGTTGCACAGTTGAAGTCACTTATTGGAATTGAAGCTACAACTTTAAAGGATAGGAAAGGTGATGAAATAAAAATTGGTGCAGGTACAACTGACGATGGTACGTTCAAGGTGACAGGCATCCTTATCGGTGGTCAGCAGAATGTAGACTGGCAGTTCCTGCCAATAACGTCCTCATCAGTTTATTACACAATTTATGATAAGGAGATACCTAATGCTTCTAATGCTGATGTAATTAGTGCTGCTTTATCAGGAACTTCACCTGCCTACTCTAATGGTGTACAAAATTACACCTTGGCTCTTGAAACCCCTGAAAACGCTGCAATAAGGGTTGCTATAGAGTTTGAGAATAATGCCAAAGACTTTATGGGTGTAGATGGTATGATAGCAAAGGGAACAAAGTTCTACTTAGTTGCAACTTTAAATCCTGCTTCTTCTGGTGGTAATTCTACTGACCCCCAATCCTCTGGCATCAATCAGGTTTTCAAGCAGGACTATGTTACAACAGCAATCTTTAAGATTGGTCAGAATCTTACCCCGAATACTGGAACAGAAGTTTATCCGAACGGCTTAGGGGCAGCTTACAATGTCATTCCAGACCTTCGTACTCCGAAGATGGAGCTTGGTCTTTCCGTTGATTTGAGATGGACGCCTGGATTGCAGTTTGAAATTACAATGTAAGTTAGTTCCTTTGTGAGGTAGGAACTGAAGATTGAAAGTTGAGGCTTGAGCGAATCATAGGTAGAATAGTTATGAGTGCCGCCATAGTGGCGGTGCTCATGGCTTGTTCTATGATTGACGAGGATCAGAGCGACTGCGGTGAGGAGGCGAAGATGGACTACGAGCTGGAGCTGATAACAAATATCACTACTGAGGTGGAGACGCAGCTGAATACTCAGACTGATCTTTCTCTCGCTGCCACCCTGAAAGATCATCTGGGTGATATTTTCTCTGACTTCGCCCACGATGTCAACCTTCTCTTCTACGGCATTGGGGGCGACTCGACTCTGATGTATCACGATGAGCACATCATGGACAACTCGGAGTCTAGCTACACACTCTACATTCCCCGAGAGAAATATATGCACCTTGCTGTGGCCAATATCGAGGATGACCCTGTGGTGCGATTGGAAGACATAGAGAGTTGTCATACGGCTGTGCTGCGACAGATTGAGGGTGACACCATCGAATCGCACAACACAGGTATCTTCACCGGTCGTCAGTTGATGGAGATGATAGAGGGTATCGATCAGACGTTTAATGTTAAGCTCTTTATGGCCAACTGCTCGGCAATGCTCGTGGTTGATCCTAATGGCCATGATATCAGTGGAATGCGTGTGTTTGCGACGGGTTTCGCGACGGCGTTCTTTATTGCCGATAGTGTCTATGAGTTTAAGACGCCCTCGCCGTTGATACGTGCCAAGCGCTTGGAGCCGGACGAGAATGGAATCGTGGGATTTGTTACTGTGAACTTCCCTTCTCGGGAACCGTCAACCCCTCAGATATCTCAGGCCAGACAGACGCGTACCATCATTGAGACGACAGAACCGTTTATTGCGCAACCTGGTGACGAGGTGTTGTGGGAGTTCCAGATTTTCCTGCCCCAGCCCGATGGTACTATTACGAAAACTGTTCTTGGTATCCGTGAACCCTTGCGGGCAGGACAGCTGAAGATAGTCAGGGTGAGAGTGGGTGATAATGGCGCCATTGAGTCCGAGGCCCCGGAAGTGGGTGTCAGTGTGACCCTCGACTGGAAACCCGGCGGTGTGTATAATCCAGAGTTATGAGTGTTGAATGAGTAGGTATATTATAATATTAAGCATCTGGTCGCTGATGGCGGTGGGCTGTAACAGCAACGATGAGCCAACTTTCGTTGCAGGACAGCCTGTCACGGTGAACTTTGCCTATACCTTCTCATCATCTGCTAATCCTTCTACAACGCGACAGGTTAGTGCTGCGGTTGAGCCGACAAATGATTATGGCTATCCTCAGCTCGAGTCGATGAAAATTATCACCACGACAGATGGCGTGCCTAGTAAATCGGAGTTCAGATGGGAAACGTACGTCAGCAAGACCAACCCTGAGGCCCGATTCTATTATACCAACTACTGTCAAATCAATACAGGCGTTGATGGATGCTTAGTGTATTGCAAGCCAGACAATCTCCCAAGTGGACAGGAAGTGTCGTACGGCGCCATCAATGAGTCCTTCCCCGTCTCCATCGCTACTGCTAGTGATATCGAAAATAATATCAGCTTCAGCCTCGTTCCTATATATAATGAGGTGGACATTAATAATGATAATAAATTGGTCATTCCTGAGGCTGCCTCCACATTGGCGGGTTATCTGACCGAGGTGGCGAATACCACCGGATGGAGTGATTCAGGAAATGCTGCTATACAGGAACTTCGACAGAAATTCCTCAATAAAGACAGCGATCTGCCAGGGTCGGCTGCCAGCGTGAAGGCTTGGTTAGGTGCCTTGGCGAAAGCGGCTGAAAGCATGAAAATAAATTATCCCGATCAGGAATCGTTGTTGGATGACATCAAAGAAGCCGCCAGGACTAAGGCAGATGCGATTTCCCTTACCTATCCGCGCAGCATCAATCTGCCAGACGGTGCAGCTGCTTTGCGATGGTTTAAGGAAGAAGGTAAAACAACCTATGCCTTCCAGCCCCGGATGAACACCACGCCAGACGACGATATTAATACTGTGTCGCGCTTTGCCTATCCTGCCTCGCTGTATTATTTCGTTAACAGTGGTATCAGCACCTCAATGGAAATGGTTGACTATGCCACGGTATATGACGAAAAAAATACATGGACGCAAGTCCTCGAGCAGTTTACCGCTGGTTCAAGAGTGGAGGGCACTACTCGTTCCGTTGCTTTGACCGATCCTGTGCAGTATGCCGTAGGCCAGTTGCAGGTGAATGTCGTGGCCAGCAGTGAGACGCTGAAAGATAATGATAATAATGATGTTGCCTTGGGTGCAAACAATTTTCTTCTGACAGGCATCATTGTTGGTGGACAGCGTCAGGTGGACTATGAGTTTAAGCAGACGGACAACTCTGATACCAACGTAAAATTCCTGTACGACAGTCAGGTGGAGTCGTGCACCCTTTCCACCACGTCGCAATTGGGATGCAAAACGCTTGTGCTGCAGAGCTATGATGGTGAGGATGTGGACATCGTGCTGGAGTTTGAGAACAACAATGAAAATCTGACCTTCACGGGTGTCAACGGCTGCTATGTCTATCCGCATACTCGTTTCTATCTGGTGGGCAAAATCCAGTGGACGCCTAAGCAGAACATGGTTGATGATAAAGACAAGCGTGTGTTCACCAAAGACCATATCACCACCGTAAATCTGACGGTGACCTCGCTGGAAAAGGCCTATAACCTGTTGCCCAGTTTGCTGACCGGACATTTGGAGTTGGGCATTGAAGTATCCGACTGGGTGGCAGCTACGCCGGAGGTCGTTATATTAAAATAAGAGAGATGAAGAGTGGCGTAAGATATATATTGATGGTTGTGACGCTGGTGCTCTGTGCATGCAGCGGTGGCAGTTCTGAGCCCGAGGCAGAGGTGAAGAAGCAGCCGACCATGCTCGATATATATGTCTACGCTCCAGATAAGCCAGTCATTACCCGTTCCGACAATGGCGACGTGGCTGCCGACAATGTCAATGAGAAGAAGATAAGCAGTCTGCATATTTGGGTGTTCCGCCATAGTGACGGTGTGCAGATGGGCTATCTCAATCCTGATATTAACAGTCTGAACACCAATGGCAATGCGAAGTACCAGATACTAATGCCCGAGGGATTTGTTACTGAAAAGCCTAATGTGGATGTCTATGTGATGGCAAATGTGACGAATGCGAATTGTGGACTCACAGCGCTTAACAAAAGTGTCAGCCGTAGCGATTTGGAGGGAATACTGATTGGCCATAAGGATGCGAGTGACTATTACGGTCTGACCACGCTTGTAAAAGAAGCTCCCGATGAGGGGCTGCCCATGTCGGGTGTGCTGAAAAACCAGCCCGTGTATGGCGAAGCCCCCGTGCTCCGAATTGGAACTTCCGAGCATATAGCAACGTTGCAGTTAGTGCGCGCCGTGTCGAAGATGCGCTTCATCTTCAGCAAGTTTGAAAATGACACCAGGGTATATACGTTGACCAGTGTCAGTCTTAACGGCAGCACGATGCCTAAGCAGGAATATCTTTTCCTGGACGGTGCCTATCCCACGTATCGGTTCAAGGTTGGCTCCGATTATGAGGCGGAAAGCACACTGATAGGGACTGTCAATGACAATGACATTAATGCTTGTGTTGACCCTTCAGAGTATG
>JAEEGG010002306.1_pt1 | contig 49484 bp, 48 predicted proteins | sample 9134161 | NCBI WGS metagenome assembly JAEEGG01 (sample SAMN16246543, study PRJNA631951) | gut metagenome | biome: gut microbiome; feature: rumen; material: CR-attached | host: Bos | place: Iran: Karaj | collected 2018-10
AACGCGTGCCTAAATAACGGAACAAAGCCTCGGCGTAGAGGTTGTTACTATTGACGTTCGTCTCCTTGATGATCTCCGACAACGGTTCGGAATAATGGATATAGAGTTCTGTGCGGGGCGGTACAAGCGGGTTATAATCCGCTATATAGTTGGCATCGCGTTTGACGGTGATACCCGCTTCGCGCAGTTTATTCGTGAAATGGCGAGCTAATAACAATCCGGGATTCGGCAGGTCACCTTTGACACCGAACGTACCAAGGTTAGAGGGCACGGCCCCGGTCAGGTAGCGTTCGCGGCTGTAGGGCAATCCACTCACAAAAGCACCATCGTAGGTGATCTTGTCGCAGCGGATTCGGTTGATGAAATAGACATCCTCTACGTAGGGTTCGGTTTTGACGACTTTCGCGATCGTACCGGGTTCGCCGCTCTGGAGCACGATGTTCATCGTGTTGCCATAGTAATTGAGTGCAAAGATACCCGGGGCGTAGTAGTTGCCGGCATCCTCGCAGAGCCAATTTGGATTCTGTGCCTCGCCATCTAACATCGTCATGTCGGCGATGACAGCTCCATCGATGGAGGTGATGCCTGCTTTCTGAACGGCTTTGAGCCATGGGTCGAGAAAACCTGTGCGACCTTTCCAACCCAAAGAGGGATCACAACTACCGTGGATATAGAGGTTGCCATGTAAGACACCGTTCTCGATCGCGCCCGTATATTCGAGCACAGTCGGAAAACGGTATCCGGGGCCGAGTATCTCGAGTGCTGCACCGGTCGTCAGTAACTTCATGACTGACGCCGGCGGCACTACATGATCTGCACGGTAACTGTCTATCACTTCGCCTGTCTGCATGTTTTGCACATAGACAGACATGTTGGCTTGTCCTGTGATCGGATGGGTCAGCAGGAAATTGATAGAGAGCAATATGGAGGCAATGATACTCACTTGCTCAGATACTCATGCATAGCAGCTGCGGCTTTGCGACCATCCGACATCGCGAGGATGACGGTGGCGCCTCCGCGAACGATATCGCCTCCGGCGAAGATCATAGGCAGGTTGGATTGCATGCCTTCGTTCACAACGATGGTACCTTTCTTACCGATCTCAAGGCCTTCGACAGACGACGGGATCAGCGGGTTCGGGCTAACGCCGACAGCAACGATGACGAGATCCACAGGGATCGTGACGGTCTTGCCTTCTACGGGGACAGGACTGCGACGACCGGATTCGTCGGGTTCGCCAAGTTCCATCACTTGAAGTACGGCTTCGCAAACGCGACCGTTCTCGTCGGCATGGTACTCAATCGGGTTGTGAAGGGTCATAAATTCAATACCTTCTTGCTTGGCGTGATGTACCTCTTCGATACGCGCCGGCATCTCTTCTTCGGAACGACGATAGATGATCATCGCGCGTTCTGCACCGAGCCGTTTGGCAGTACGTACCGCGTCCATAGCGGTGTTACCACCACCGATGATGGCTACGTTCTTGCCGTAGAGCAGCGGGGTGTCGGTGGCAGGGTTCGATGCGTCCATGAGGTTGACGCGGGTCAGGTACTCGTTGGAGGACATGACGCCGTTGAGGTTCTCGCCAGGGATGTTCATGAAGCGCGGTAGACCGGCTCCTGAACCGACGAAGATTCCTTTGAAACCTTGCTCTTCGAGTTCTTTGATAGAGATGGTTTTGCCAATGATCGTGTCGGTATGGAATTGCACACCAAGTTCACGCAGACCGTCTATCTCGATGTCCACGATGCGATTCGGGAGACGGAACTCCGGAATACCGTATTTGAGTACACCGCCTATCTCGTGCAGCGCCTCGAAGACATGCACCTCATAGCCGTATTTGGCGGCATCACCGGCGAAGGTCAGACCGGCAGGACCGGAGCCAACGACTGCTATCTTAGCGCCCGTGGATTTGTGATTTGTGATTTGTGATTTTTGATTTGCATTCGCATAGTCTGCGCAGAAGCGCTCGAGGTAACCGATAGCGACTGCGGGGTGACCCATCTTGAGGTGGATACATTGGCTCTCGCATTGTTTCTCTTGCGGGCAGACACGACCGCAGACAGCGGGCAGAGAGGATGACTCTTTGATGACCGCGGCTGCGCCGAGGACATCTCCTGTCTCGAGGGTCTTGATGAATCCCGGGATGTTGATGTTCACCGGACAACCCTGTACGCAGGTCGGGTTCTTACAGTTCAGACAACGATGGGATTCGGTAATGGCTTGCTCGAAGGTCAGACCTTGGTTGACCTCTTCGTGCAGCGATTTGACACGCACTTCCGGACGCAGTTCGGGCATCTGAACACGCGGTATAGCTACCCGATCTTTGGGTTTGCCTTCGAAGGGTTCTACTTGCTTTTTGGGTGTAGATGCCTCTGCTTTAACTTCATCCCGATTCCGTGTCGTCACCGTGTCGTTTCCGTGTTTTGGATCACCTATGTGCATATAGGCTTCTAGCGCGGCTGCTTCTTCGGCTTTGTATGATTTCATGCGGCTGAGCATCTCGTTCCAGTCCACGGCGTGAGCATCAAATTCGGGTCCATCGACGCAAACGAATTTCGTCTTGCCGCCTACGGTGACACGGCACGCGCCGCACATTCCTGTGCCATCGACCATGATGGTGTTAAGCGAAGCTTCGGTCGGGATGTTATATTTGGCGGTGGTCAGCGCGACGAACTTCATCATGATGGCGGGGCCGATCGTGATACACTTATCGACCTGTTCGCGGTTGATGACTTGCTCGACACCTACGGTGACGACACCTTGTTGACCGGCAGAGCCGTCGTCGGTCATAATGATCACTTCGTCCGACCATTTTGCCAGTTCATCGCGGAGGATGAGCAGGTCTTTGTTGCGGGCGGCGAGGACGGTGATCACTTTATTGCCGGCTTTCTTGAGGGCTTCGGCAATCGGCAGCATAGGTGCAGCGCCTACACCACCGCAGGCACAAACAACCGTACCGTATTTCTCGATACGTGTGGCGCGACCGAGCGGTCCGACTACATCGTGGATCGAGTCGCCGGCGTTGAGTGCCAGCAGTTTGTGGGTGGAAGCACCTACTTGTTGAACGACAAGGGTGATAGTCCCTTTTTCGATGTCTGCACCGGCGATGGTCAAGGGCACGCGTTCGGAGTTGGCGTCCACGCGGATGATGACGAAATGACCGGCACGACGGCTACGGGCAATAAGCGGAGCTTCAACTACGAGCTCCGCTACATTGTCCGAAAAGAATCTTTTGGAAATGATTTTATTCATTTTAATAAAACTAGGAACCTAGGAGCCTAGGAACCCAGGAAACTGGTTAAAAATGTTTCGTCTCTTTACCTACGATAGAGGAAAGGAGGTTGTTAGCAAGACGGCTTGCACCGAAGCGGAACCACTCGTTGTTGAGCCACTCTTCTCCGAGGATCTCCTTCACGAGCGTGAAGTGCTGTACAGCCTCGTCGGTTGTCGAAACACCACCGGCGGGTTTATAACCCATCTTGATGCCTGCTTTCTCTTTCCAAGCCTTGATGGCGTGGCACATGATGAATGTAGCCTCCGGCGTAGCGTTCACGCTAATCTTACCGGTAGAGGTCTTGATGAAGTCGCAGCCGGCAGCCATCGAGAGGATGGAAGCTTTCCATATGTTCTCTGCGGTCTTGAGCATTCCGGTCTCGAGGATGACTTTGAGGTGCTTGTCTCCGCAAACGGCTTTGAGTTCGCTTATTTCGTCGAAGCACTCCTGATAGTTGCCCTCCAGGAACTTACCTACGGAAAGCACGATGTCGATCTCAGTTGCTCCGGCTTTGAGAGCCATTGCTGTCTCTGCGACCTTGACCTCCAGGAAGGTCTGCGAAGCAGGGAAGCCGCCGCTGACACAAGCGATGTTGAACTTCGGATCTTTGAGCGCTTTGCGAACGTACTCCGCCATAGCGGGATAAACGCAGATAGCAGCTACGTTGGGTATACCCGGGAATTTCTCCTCGAAGGTGTTCACAGCGTTTGCCATTTTCTCTACGCGCTCGATGGTGTCGTCTGCACTCAGCGTGGTATAGTCGATTTGGTGAAGACATTCTTTCCACACCTCGATGTTGTTATTCTCAGCAAAATGTTTTGCTTCGATGTCAGCTACTTGAGCTTTCACTTGCTCATCGGTAAACGGGCAGGGGTACTGCGCAAATAATTCTTCAAAATTCATAATGCGGTATATTTAAGGATTAAACAATTATTCTTCGTTGGTGTTAATGGTCGGGTCGTCTTGAAGACGTCCGATGATGGTCTCGTTGCCACGAACGGCTTCACCTACAGAGACAAACATCTCCGTGTTCAGCGGCAGGTACATATCCACGCGTGAACCGAGTTTGATGAACCCGAGGTGGGTGTTACGATGTGCCTGGTGACCGGGCTTGGCGTAGGTTACGATACGACGTGCCATAGCGCCTGCAATCTGACGAAGCGCAATCTGCACTTTCGATGGCGTCTCAATGACTACCAGCGAGCGTTCGTTCTCTGTGCTCGACTTAGGCAACCATGCCCCCATGTGGTGACCTTTCTGATGCTCGCTTACCAATACGGTTCCTTCGATAGGATACCAATTAGCATGCACGTTGAAAGGCGACATAAAGATAGACACTTGCAACTTCTGCTCATGGAAATACTCGTTCTCTTCGGTGGGTTCCACCACTACCACACGACCGTCCGCCGGGGCGATGATGAAATTGGGATCATCGATCTCCAATACGCGCACCGGGTTGCGGAAGAAATAGGTGACGAACACGAGCAGCATCGCCGTCAGGATTAGCGTGACAGCAAAGATCCAATGAGGCTGTACGAACAAATAAATAGGTACATTGATGATAAACAGGAGCAGCACGGTACCCACGATTAAGCCGCGTCCTTCTCTGTGTATTCTGGGTTTTTTCATAATGCTATTTTATTGCCACATTTGGTATGGGAACTTCGCCAGCATGTCCGCTGCCTGATCGAGCCCCGTTTGCAGTTTCTTTTCGATCATAAACTTGAACATAAAGGGGATATCCGCTTTGATGGTCAGTTTGAGGCGTGTGTCGGTCGGACTTACCTCTTTCATCTGAATCCAGAAATTCGCGTCCATCGGGATGCCTTCTGCACCGAACTTGACGGTGTCGTTTTCAATACGATCGACGATGGCGATGGTGATTTTCTGCGCCAGACCATCCACTTTCATTCGCACGCGATCGGGCTCGATCTCCATCTCTTGGATCTTATCCTTCGGAATCAGGTCCTTCACCCGCTCGAGGTTTTGGAGGTTACTCAGCACGCGGTATATCTGCGCTGCCGAGCAAGGTGCGGACGTGATCTTGCTTTCGTATTTTGATTCTGCCATAATCCTGCATTTTAATTGCGGCTGCAAAGTTACAAAAAATCTTGCATATATGCAAGTATATTATTCTTTTTGCAGTCTTTTTTGGTATTTTTGCACTTCCAAAGAGGTTTTAGCGATACGTTTTTCGAGTTCTTTGATGTCGGAAATGGTGACTTGCAGTTGGAGTGCCTGCTCGAGTTTGGGATCGTTGGTGGAATCGATCCGTTTGCCGTTTTGGTAAAGTAGCAGATCTTTGCCGTCGTCGCGTACCAAAATACGCAAACCGTTCCGTCCGTTGGTTACATAGTAACCATGATCCTGGTATTTCTCGTTTCGTTCGTACTTGAATAAAGCCAGCAGACTATCCGCTACCGGCATCATTCGCTCCAGTTCTGACTCATAATAAGCCAGACTCTTCACTTGTTCTTCGAGTCGCACGCTGTCCATCGCGTGTTTTTCTGCTTTGTATTGTTCCACGCGAGAAGGTTTGTTGCACGATCCGAGGATGCACGCACCAAGGAAGATAAATAGTAAACTTTTTTTCATATCGGGCACAAAGATACTACAAAAAATGCACATATGCAAGCCAATATGTAATTTTTTGCAAATAAATTTGCATATGTCAGTTTTTTGTTGTATCTTTGCAGTCGCAAATTGTAACACACCTATATCATGAAACACTTATTGTTAGGCGATGAGGCGATTGCGCAAGGTGCGTTAGATGCCGGTTTAAGCGGTGTTTATGCGTATCCGGGAACCCCATCGACCGAAGTTACCGAGTACATTCAATTGGCTCAAGCCAAACAGCCGAGCGGTGTTCAATGCCGTTGGGCGACCAATGAGAAGACGGCCATGGAGGCTGCCTTGGGCATGTCGTACATGGGCAAGCGTGCGCTCGTGTGCATGAAGCATGTAGGAATGAACGTGTGCGCGGACGCGTTTATGAACGCCGCTATCACGGGTGTCAACGGTGGACTGATTGTGTTGGCGGCCGATGATCCGTCGATGCACTCGAGTCAGAACGAGCAGGACAGTCGTTTCTATGCGAAGTTCGCCATGATCCCGTGTCTGGAGCCGAGTAACCAACAGGAGGCCTACGACATGATGGCGTACGGTTTTGATTTGAGTGAGCAACTGAAGACGCCTATCTTACTGCGTGTGACGACGCGCATGGCGCACAGTCGCGCTGTGGTGAACACGGTGGATCAACCGCGTCAGCAGAACGAGAAATCGATGCCAAAGGATGTCAACCATTTCATTTTGCTGCCGGCCTTCGCCAAACGTAACTACGCGGAGTTGGTGGCTGCGCAACCGAGTTTTGTGGCGCATAGCGAAGAGGACGGACATAATGTGTATGAGCGCGGAGCGAAACCGGAGAAGGCCATCTTGACGACAGGCATTGCGTATAACTATCTGATGGAGAATTATGATCCGGCTATGGGTCGCTCGATCCTTCGCGTGACGCAGTATCCGTTGCCGGCTGCGCTGATTGCACAGATGGTGAAGGACGGCGCGAAGGAGATACTTGTTATTGAGGAAGGACAGCCGGTGGTAGAAGAGTTGATTCGAGGTATGGTGCCTTCGGACGTGGTTATCAAAGGCCGCATGACGGGAGACCTGCCGCGGATGGGTGAGTTGACGCCGGACAGCGTACGCAAGGCTATTGGTCTGGATCCGCTGCCGGAGCATGCACCCGAAGCGATCGTCGTAGGTCGTCCGCCTGCATTGTGTCAAGGATGCGGTCACAGAGATATGTACGCTGCGCTGAATGAGGTGGCACGCGAATATCCGAATCCCCGTATCTTCGGTGATATCGGTTGTTATACCTTAGGTGCACTCTCGCCTTTCCATGCCATCCATGCCTGTGTGGAAATGGGTGCGTCGGTGACGATGGCAAAGGGAGCTGCCGATGCCGGTCAACATCCTGCGATCGCTGTCATCGGTGACAGTACGTTCACACACTCGGGTATGACCGGTTTGCTGGACTGCGTGAACGCCAATGCGAATGTGGTTGTGTTGATAAGCGATAACCTCACGACAGGTATGACCGGTGGTCAAGACTCCGCCGGAACAGGGCGTCTGGAGCAGATCTGCTACGGCCTGGGCGTACCGCAAGAACATGTGCGGGTAGTCGTTCCGCTGCCGAAGAACATGGAAGAGATCAAGAACGTCCTTCGCGAAGAGATCAATTATAACGGTACTTCTGTGGTGATTGCTCGCCGCGAGTGTATTCAAACATTGAAACGTCATCTTAAAGCCGCTAAAAAGTCATGAAAAAAGATATCATTTTGGCTGGAGTAGGAGGTCAAGGCATCCTCTCTATTGCTACCGTTATCGGTGAAGCCGCCCTGCAAGAGGGATTGTATTTGAAACAAGCCGAAGTGCACGGCATGTCTCAGCGCGGCGGTGACGTGCAGTCGAACCTGCGCTTGTCGTCGGAGCCTATCATGAGTGATCTCATTCCGAAGGGTGGAGCAGATCTGATCATCTCGCTGGAGCCCATGGAGGCGCTGCGTTACGTGGAGTATCTTAAACCCGACGGATGGATTGTGACGTCCTGTGTGCCGTTCCTGAATATTCCGAATTATCCGGAGTTGGAACAGGTCTTGGCACGTATCAAAGCGTACGAGCATCATGTGTTATTGGACGTAGAGGCGCTTGCCAAAGAGGTCGGTGCACCGGCACAGGCGGCGAATATGGTGTTGTTAGGCGCGGCGATACCGATGTTGGGTATTGACCATGACAAGATGATCGCCGGCGTGGCACGTGTTTTCGCCCGCAAAGGAGAAACAGTTGTAAATACCAATATCGCGGCTGTTGAGGCCGGTTATAACTATGCACTTTCCGTTAGATAAACATATCGTGGATTCGATTTGCCGGCAGTTTGGTCTGCGCAATTTCCACGAGTTAGGTAACGCCAGTATCCGTCAGTTAGCGGGTGTGGTAAAGAACATCGAGCAAGCGACCGGCGTCGAGTACGTCAATATGGCCTTGGGTGAGCCGGGTTTGCCGGCGTCGGAGATTGGTATCGAAGCCGAGCATAAGGCGCTGCTGAACGGTTGCGCGGCGCACTATCCGATTATTATCGGTATTCCGGAAGTGAAGAAGTGGGGTTCGGAGTTCGTGCGCGCGTTCGTAAACCTGCAACGTCCGCCGGAGTGCATCTTGCCGACCGTTGGTTCGATGCAAGCGGCTTTTGCACTCAACATGATGCTCATTCAGTTGCAGCCGGAGAAAGACACGATACTCTTCTTAGACCCTTGTTTCCCGGTGCAGAAGATGCAATGTAACGTGATCGGCAGTCGTATCGAGGCTTTCGATATCGCCGATTTTCGTGGGGCTAAGTTGCGTGATGAACTGGAGCGTCATCTGAAGAGCGGCCGTATCGCCGGAATCCTGTACAGCAATCCGAATAATCCGACTTGGGCATGTTTGACGGAAGAGGAGTTGCGGATCATCGGTGAGTTGGCTACGCAGTACGATGCCATTATTCTGGAAGACCTCGCGTATATGAATATGGACTTCCGTGATCCGAATAGAGGCAACCCTTATTCGGAGCCGTATCAACCCTCCGTAGGTCATTACACGCATAACTGTATTCAGATGGTCTCGTGCTCGAAGATCTTCAGTTATGCCGGTCAACGTGCGGCCTTCGTGGCGATTGATCCTGTGTTGGCGAAGCGTGTTTACCCTGCTTTGGGTAAGCGTCTGCATAACAACGGCGAGTTACTCCAGAGTTTTGCATATACCTTTTTGTACGTGCTTTCGAGCGGCGTGTGTCACTCCGTGCAACATGGTATGGCGGCAATGCTACAGGCGGCGTGCGAAGGTAAGTTGCGCTATGTGGACAATACGCGTGAATACGCGCGTCGTGCGCATAAGATTAAGGAGATCATGCTCCGCAACGGTTTTCATATCGTATATGACAAAGATGCCGACGGACAGGACGTAGGCGACGGTTTCTTCTTTACCTTCGGTTACAAAGACTGGACGGGCATGAAACTCGTCAACAAACTCATCTACTACGGTGTCTCGGCTATCTCGCTGGAAAGCACCGGTGCGCAGCGTGACGGTATGCGTGGCTGCGCTTCGTCTATCCGAGAAGACCAGTATGAACAACTCGAAGAGCGACTCCGTAAGTTCAATGAAGACTACTCTCAATTCGATCCCTATGACCCCTCTGAATACCCCGAAATACGTTAGTCCGCTGGAGGCGGTAAGCCATGTGCGCAGCGGTGATACGATCGTTGTACAAGGTAGTACGAGTATCCCGACCGTGCTGCTCAATGCGCTCGTAGAGCGCGCGAGTGAGTTGCGCGATGTGAAGTTGATCTCCGGTTTCGGTGTTCATCCCGATGATGCACCGTACGCCAAGAAAGAGTTAATGGACTCGTTCCGGGCGCTGTCTATCTTCGTGCCCAATACCTTACGGAAGGCGATGCGCGAAGGCGTAGCGGACACCATTCCTGCGTTTCTTGGGGAAGTGCCGTTCTTGTTCAGAAGCCGACAGATTCCAGTTGATGTGACGTTCTTACAGGTGAGCGAACCCGACGAAGAGGGATACTGTTCGTTCGGTATATCCGCCGACATCGCTTTCTCCGGCGCCGAGTGCTCGCGCACCATCATTGCGCAGGTGAACAAGTTTATGCCCCGCACCTTTGGCGATCCCGTCATTCATATCAGTAAGATCACAGCGATGTGTCGCGGTGACATCCCTTTGGTAGAAGTACCGACCCCTGTGCCGAATGAGATCGAGACGAAGATCGGTAATTTTGTGGCTTCAGAGATCCCTGATGGCGCAACGCTGCAGATCGGCGTCGGCGGTATCCCGAATGCGGTCATCAATGCCCTAAGAAATCATCAACATCTCGGTCTGCATACCGAAGCAATAACCGATGGTGTACTGCCGTTGATAGAGAGCGGTGTGATTGATAATAGTCTCAAAAAAGTATTGCCCGGCAAGTCGGTGGGAAGTCTGATCTTGGGTTCCAAACATTTGTATGACTACGTGGATGGGAATAGGGATTTTGTGATCCGTGATGTAGCATGGACCAACGATCCGCAGATCATTCGCCAGAACCCGAAAGCGATGGCAATCAACTCGGCGGTGGAGGTGGACTTGACCGGTCAAATCTGTGCAGATTCGATCGGCGAGACCATCATCTCCGGTGTGGGTGGACAACATGACTTCATGTACGGTGCCGCCCTTTCCGAAGGCGGTAAATGCTTCATCGCGCTACCGAGTATGACGAACAAAGGTAAGTCAAAGATTGTGGCACGTTTGGCACCCGGCGCAGGGGTGGTGACTACGCGTTTCCAGGCGCAGTATATAGCTACCGAACACGGCATCGTCTATCTGCGCAACCTGCCCTTAGCCGATCGCGCTAAAGCGCTCATCTCGATTGCTGATCCTTCTGTTCGAGAGGAATTGGAGCGTGCGGCGGTAGAGCGATTTGGCATCGGTTTCCTGCGACTAAAATAAAAATTTTTGTACAAAAACTTGCACATGTCAAATTTTTGTAGTAATTTTGCAGCGGATTATGCAGTGATGCATGCCGAAACGAATGAAAATAAACATACATTAACTAATTTATATGCATATGAAAAAAGGTTTATTTCTTAGCCTCATTGCTGCTGCAGTAGTGTTGGCATCGTGTAACAAAACGTTACCTAACCCGGAGCAAATCACCGTTAACCCGAGCCCGCTGGAGAAGGTTGGCAACAAGGTAAATGCGGAGATTACCGGTACGTTCCCCGAGAAGAAATTTGCTAAGAAAGGTGTACTCGTTGTTACTCCGGTCCTCAAGTATGACGGACAAGAGGCACTTGGCGAGCCTGTTACCTATGTAGGTGAGAAGGCTAAAGAGAACGGTAAGACCGTTAACTACAAGAACGGCGGTAAGTACATGCAAAGCTGCTCGTTTGATTTCGTTCCTGCTATGATGCAATCGGAGCTTTATCTTCGTTTTGAAGCTCGCGTTGGTAAGAAAGTGATTGAGATCCCTGACCTCAAGATCGCTGACGGTGTACGCGTTACCGATGAGTTGGCACAGGCAAAGGACAACAAGACGGCTACCACGCCGGATAAGTTCCAACGCGTTATTCAGGAGTTGACCGAGGCTGACATTAAGTTCCTCATCCAGAGTGCAGAGCTCCGTTCGAGCGAGACCAAGAGCGCAAGCGTAAAGGATCTCCAGGCTGCACTCAAGGAAGCTAAGGACAACGAGAAGAAAGAGATCAATAAGATTGAGGTTGCAGGTTATGCATCGCCGGATGGTGGTATGGATCTGAACGAGAAACTCGCTCAAAACCGTCAGAAAGCAGCTGCTAACTTCCTTAAGAAAGATCTCAAGAAGAACAAAGTAAACAACGAGATCCAGGCTAACATCACGGCTGAGGACTGGGATGGTTTCCAGAAAGCGATGGAGAACAGCAACATGCAGGACAAAGACCTGGTACTTCGCGTGCTCTCTATGTACAGCGATCCGGAAGAGCGTGAGGCTCAGATCAAGAACTTGAGTTCGGTATATGGCACTATTGCTGACGAGATCCTTCCGGCTTTGCGTCGCAGCCGTCTGTTGCTCACGATCGATCTGATTGGTAAGAGTGATGACGAGATCCGCGAGTTGGCAAAGAAAGACCCGGCTCAACTGAGTGTTGAGGAGTTGCTCTATGCTGCTACGTTGACCGAGGACAAGGCAGAGAAGATGGCTATCTATCAGAAAGCTGCTGATCTGTACAATGACTACCGCGCATGGAACGCTATGGGTCAGTTGTATTTCGAGTCGGGTAACTATGCAGAGGCTCGCCGTTGCTACGCAAAGGCATTGGATATCCAACCGAATGATCCGGACGTAAACTACAACGCAGGTCTGGCTGCTATGGCTGATGGCGATTTGGCAAAGGCTGAAGAGCATTTCGGTAAGGCTGCCGGCACGAAGGCTAACCTGAGTGCTGCGATGGGTACGCTCTACACGCAGAAGGGTGACTACGCTGCCGCTAAGAAAGCTTATGGCGACAACGCAACGAACAACGCTGCTGTTCAGCAGATCCTCGATGAGGATTATGCTGCTGCATCGAAGACGCTGGATGCTGTGAAAGAGCCGAATGCAACGACTGCTTACCTCAAGGCTGTTGTAGGTGCACGTACGAATGACAAGGACGCTGTGTATGCTAACCTCAAGTCGGCTATTGCACAGGACGCTAACCTCAAAGCACGTGCTGCTCGTGACATCGAGTTCGCTAAGTTTGCTGAGGAAGCTGAGTTCCAGGCAATCGTTAAGTAATGTCGGTTTTATTTCCGAAAGTAAATAAACCCCGTGAGTGGGACTACCGCCCCATTTACTATGATCAGGAAAAGGAGGCGCGCAAGGATAAAAAACTTGCGCGTCTTCGTCGCGGGGCATTCCGGGAGGAGCACGAGAAAAACATGACGGAATTGCGCAAAAAGAAGCAATCCAAATTGGTTTTCTGGCTGGTGTTACTCGGTTTGCTCTTGTTTGCTTTCTATTTCCTAATGTAATTCGCGCATACCCGCGCGCGGTTATTATGGATATCATTCATCTGTTACCGGATAGTGTGGCCAACCAGATAGCGGCCGGCGAGGTGATTCAACGCCCTGCATCGTGCCTTAAGGAGTTGGTGGAGAACAGCTTGGACGCGGGAGCCACCCGTGTGCAGGTCATCGTTCGTGATGCCGGTCGCACGTTATTGCAGGTGATCGATGATGGTATGGGTATGAGTGAGATGGACGCCCGTTTGGCGTTCGAACGTCATGCGACGAGTAAGATCCGCGAAGCGCAGGACTTGTTCAGTCTGCGCACGATGGGTTTCCGCGGGGAGGCGTTGGCGAGTATATGCGCTGTGGCACAGGTGGAGATGACGACTCGCCGCAAGGAGGATGAGATGGGTACGCTGATTGAGATACACGGCTCAGACGTAGTGCGTCAAGAACCATGCGCCTGTCCGGTAGGAACGAATATCAAGGTGAGCAACTTGTTCTTTAACGTACCGGTGAGGCGAAAGTTCTTGAAGACTGACCAGACGGAGCTTAGGAACTTGCTCAATGAGTTCTATCATATCGTGCTGGTGTACCCGAAGGTGTCGTTTACGTTTGTGCACAACGACGAGATACTACTCGAATTGCCGGTCGGAACAGAGAAACAGCGTATCGAGGCGGTGTTTGGTAACCCCAAGAAGAACGTCTATACCTCGGCGTTTGTGGAGGTGAAGACAGAGACCGAGATGGTGGGTATTCGCGGGTTTGTGATCAAACCGGAGAATGCTACCCGCAAAGCGGAGCAGTACTTCTTCGTGAATGGTCGTTACATGCGTCATCCGTATTTCCAGAAAGCTGTTCAGACGGCATATTCGGGTATGCTGACGGCAGATTATCAGCCGTCATACTTCATTTATTTTGACATCGAACCGGAAGCCATAGATGTCAATATTCACCCTACAAAGACGGAGATTAAGTTTGCCGACGAGCAAACGATTTTCCAGATCTTAATGGCTTCTGTTCGTGAGGCGCTTGGTAAGTTCACACTGGCGCCTACTATTGATTTTGACACACCGAATAATATCGATATTCCGCTGCCTGTTGACGCGCCTGTCAGTCGTCCGCAGGTCACGGTAGATCCAACCTATAATCCCTTCCATACGCGTGGAACTATCTATCCGGATAGACCTCAGAAGAATTGGGAGAGCCTATATGAACCCTTCTCAACACCTCAAGAAACGGAAATTCCGAACATTGAACATGCTCCTATCTGGCAGTATGGCGGGAAGTATATTTTTGTATCCACAGAGGAGGGTCTGTTGATGGTTAACCAGCATCGCGCTCATGCCGCTGTGCTCTATGCGCAGTTCATGGAGCAGTTGACGCAGACACGGGGTGCCATGCAGCAGTTGCTCTTTCCGGAGGTGCTGCTATTGGCGCAAGATGAGATGGTGCTTATCGGGCAACTCTTGCCGGATCTGAAGGCCATCGGTTTTGATCTGGAGCAATTGAGTCCGGATAGTTATTCCATACAAGGAGTGCCGGCGCAACTGGCGCAACAGTCGCCTATTCCGGTGCTGCAACATATATTGGCACAAGTGCGCGAACGCGGTGCGGATACACAACGTGAATGGCGCGAACAAATCGCGTTGACCTTGGCGCAAAACGCGGCTATTCCCTATGGGAAAAACCTCTCGGAGATAGAAATGAGAGACTTGCTAACGCGTTTAGTGGCTTTACCTCAGTATCGCCGCACGGCGGATGGCAAGACCATCGTCTCGTTGTTAACAGACGACGAGTTAAACAAACGATTCTGATAAACAAAAAAATACGACCATGAAAAGATCATCTATCATCTATTATCTATTATCTATCGTCTTTTTTGTAGCTTGCACGCCGCAAGATCATCTGACGATTCTGCACACGAATGATACGCATTCGCAGGTGGAACCAAAAGCAAACGGTCAAGGCGGTTATGCCCGTCGGATGGGTTTGATTGCCGAAGAGCGTAAGGCGGATAAGAACCTGTTGCTGGTCGATGCAGGTGATTTCAGTCAAGGAACACCGTATTTCAATTTTTACCATGGTCGTGTGGAGCTGGAGGCGATGAACAGGATGCGTTATGATGCCGGAACGCTGGGTAACCATGAGTTCGATAACGGACTCGATACCTTGGCGGAAGTGATTCGTTCGACGGCTAAGTTCCCGATTGTCTGCGCCAACTATGATTTCACCGGTACGGCGATGGAAGGAGTGGTTAAACCGTTTACTATCGTGCGCAAGGGGGATTTGAAGATCGGTATTTTCGGTCTTGGTTGTGATCCGAAGGGTATCATCTCCGATAAAAACTTCAAACCGGCTGTCTATTTGGATCCTTATCCCGTAGCGCAAGCGATGGTTGACACGCTCCGTGCGCAAAAATGCGACATTGTTGTCTGCCTCAGCCATATGGGCACCTATGGTAAAGCTCCCGAAGATGTATGCGATGTCAAACTGGCAGAGCAGACACGCGGTATTGATGTGATTATAGGCGGGCATACCCATAAATTATATGATAATTTACGTGTCGCCAATTTGGATGGAGATAGCATTCCGGTCTGCCAAATGGGCAAGAGTGGAGTCTATTTAGGTAAGATTGTGCTAAATTTAGGTGACAAAAATAAAAAATAAGACAAAAAAATTTGCACAATTCAGAAAAAAGCAGTAATTTTGTGCCGAATTTCCAGAATAGGCGGAAATCCAATAGTACGAAAATTAATAAAACACACATAAATAATAACTAAAAGTTAAGCGTTATGGCAGAAATTGAAGCAAAAGTTAAAGCAATTATTGCTGATAAGCTGGGTGTAGAAGAGTCTCAGATTACTAACGAGGCTAACTTCCAAACGGATCTGGGTGCAGATTCTCTTGACACGGTTGAGATGATCAGGGAGTTCGAGAAGGAATTCAATGTAGAGATTCCTGATGAGGATACCCAGAAGATTGCTACCGTAGGCGATGCAATCGCTTATGTTGAGAAGAAAGCCGGCAAGTAATTTTCTTTTCACTTGAGTTTGCGAGTTTACGGGAATACTGTAAACTCGTATGCTTTTTATATTGTAGTTTAGGGATATTATGCAGTTAAGAAGAGTTGTTGTAACAGGACTTGGCGCTGTAACACCGGTAGGTAATTCTGCGCCCGAGACCTGGCAAGCGTTGGTAAACGGAGTCAGCGGTATAGCGCCTATCACGGCGTTTGACGCGACCAATTTTAAGACGCAGTTTGCGGGTGAGGTTAAGAATTTCGACCCGACCCCGTTGATTGATCGCAAAGAGGCACGCAAGATGGATCGCTACTCGCAGTTCTCTGTTTGGGTAGCAGATGAGGCGCTCAAAGATAGTGGATTGGATTTGGAGAAAGAAGACCGCAGCCGTGTTGGTGTTATCTGGGGTTCCGGTATGGGCGGTTTGCAGAGTACCGAGTCGGAGATTATTGATTTTGCGAAGGGTGACGGTGTGCCGCGTTTCAATCCGTTCATGATCCCGAAGGCTATCCCGAGTATCGCTGCCGGTCAGATTTCTATCCGTTTCGGTTTGGGTGGTCCGAGTTTCTCGGTGAGCACAGCTTGCTCGTCCTCCTCTCATGCCGTAGGTTCGGCTTTCGACCAGATTCGTTTGGGACATGCCGACGTGCTGTTGACCGGAGGTGCAGATGCCGATGTAACGTACACAGGTATCGGTGGATTCAACTCGCTGCATGCTCTCTCGACGAACAACGAGCATCCGGCTACCGCCAGCCGTCCGTTCTCGAAATCCCGTGACGGATTTGTGCTGGGAGAAGGAGCTGCATGTCTCATTCTGGAGGACTATGATCACGCGAAAGCACGCGGCGCGAAGATTTACGCGGAGATAGTAGGCGAGGGTATGACCTCGGATGCGTATCATATGACCGCGCCTGATCCCGAAGGAAAAGGAGCAGAGCGTGTGATGCGTTTGGCTATCAAGGATGCGGGAATCCAACCGGAGCAGATAGATTTCGTCAACACCCACGGTACCTCGACGCCGCTTGGTGATGTGACCGAAGTAAAGGCTATCCAGCGCGTGTTCGGTGAGCATGTGTATGATATGAATCTCGATTCGACGAAGTCGATGACCGGACATCTGATCGGTGCAACCGGAGCTGTAGAGGCACTCGCTTGCATCATGGCGCTCAAGGAAGGAATCATTCCTCCGACCATCAACCATGACCCCGAGGACAAGGATGAGGAGATTGACTATCGCATCAACTTCACCTTCGGCAAGGCGCAGAAACGCGACATTAAGTACGCGCTGAGCAATACCTTCGGTTTTGGTGGTCATAACGCTTGTCTGATATTTAAGAAATGGGAAGAGTGACCCATATAATTCACTCTATTAGTCACTAAATTTATTTAAGGTATTATGATTGCAAAAATCGGAGCAAACGCAGGCCTCGTATGGGGTGCGTTGCAGAACGGTGCTTTGGATTTGAAGGCACTGAAGAAAGCTACCAAACTGAAAAATGACGAGTTGGCTTTCGCCATCGGATGGCTCGCACGCGAGAACAAACTGACTTTCGCAGAGAAAGAAGGTGAGATCATCGTTGCTTTAGCTTAAGTATGGTAATTGCTATCGTAGGCGCCTCGGGCGCCGTCGGACAGGAATTGCTCGCTGTTCTTGAACAGCGGCAATTTCCTCTCTCCGAACTACGATTATTCGGATCGGAGCGAAGTGCCGGCACTACATACCTGTTTCGTGGCAAGAAGTACGAAGTACAATTGTTACAACATAACGACGCTTTCAAGGGCGTCGATATTGCTTTTGTCTCCGCGGGCGCGGGCGTGTCGCGTGCGTATGCGGAGGATATCACACGCTTCGGGGCTATCATGATCGATAACTCATCGGCTTTCCGCATGGATGCTGATGTGCCGCTTGTCGTGCCCGAAGTCAATGCGGAGGATGCGCTCAATCGTCCGCGTAACATCATCGCTAACCCCAACTGTACTACGATTCAGATGGTCGTAGCTTTGCAGGCGATAGAGAATCTTTCTCATATCCGTCGTGTGCATGTAGCTACCTATCAAGCAGCTTCCGGCGCAGGGGCGCAGGCGATGAAAGAACTGGAGACACAATACCGTCAAGTGCTGAACGGCGAAGAAGTGACGGTAAATAAATTTGCTTATCAATTAGCGTATAATCTTATCCCGCATATCGATGTGTTCACGGATAACGGATACACGAAAGAAGAACTGAAAATGTTCAACGAGACGCGTAAGATCATGCATTCGGACATCAAGGTCAGTGCAACTTGCGTACGTGTGCCTTCACTTCGTGCGCATAGCGAGAGTGTGTGGGTAGAGACCGAACGACCCCTCAGTGTCGAAGAAGCCAAAGAGGCGTTTGCGAAGGCCAAGGGCTGTGTGCTGATGGACGATCCGGAGAATAAGATTTACCCTATGCCGCTGTTCCTCAGCGGTAAAGATGAAGTGTTTGTCGGGCGTATCCGCAAAGACCTGACGGACGAGAACGGACTTAGTTTCTGGTGCGTAAGCGACCAGATTCGTAAGGGTGCTGCATTGAATGCAGTACAGATAGCTGAATGGTTGTTAAATCACAAATGACCAATGACCAATCACAAATAGAGATCATGGCTCCGGTAGGATGCTGGGAAAGTTTGGCTGCGGCTATTCAGGCCGGGGCTACCAGCATCTATTTCGGTATCGAGCACTTGAATATGCGTGCTCGTAGTTCGGTCAATTTTACGACGGACGACATGTCCACCATCGTGGCGACATGCCGTGAGGCCGGGGTGAAGACCTATCTGACGGTCAACACGGTCATGTATCCTGAAGACCTGCCGCTGATGCGAGAGATAGTGGACAAGGCTCACGAAGTAGGGGTCGATGCAATCATTGCGAGCGATATCGCGGTGATGCAATATGCCAACGCCATCGGTCAGGAAGTACACCTTTCCACCCAACTCAATATCGCCAACACCGAGGCGCTGAAGTTCTATGCGCAGTTTGCGGATGTCGTGGTCTTGGCGCGAGAACTGAATATGGAGCAGGTGGCCTCTGTCTATCGCGATATCCAAGAGCAACATATATGCGGACGCGGCGGAAAACCGATCCGTATCGAGATGTTCTGTCACGGAGCGCTGTGCATGGCGGTGAGCGGGAAGTGCTACCTGAGCCTCAATAACTACGGTCTGAGTGCTAACCGCGGAGCCTGTGTGCAGGTTTGCCGTCGTGGATACACGGTCAAGGATAAATCCTCGGATCTCGAATTGGACATCGATAACCAATATATCATGTCGCCCAAGGATCTGAAGACCATTCATTTCCTCAATAAGATGCTGGATGCGGGCGTTCGGGTGCTCAAGATAGAAGGCCGTGCCCGTGGTGCGGAGTATGTATCTACCGTCGTGCAATGCTATAAAGAAGCCGTAGAGGCTTGGCAGCGCGGTGAGTACGCTAACGATGACATTATCGAGCCCAAGATTGCCGATTGGAACGAACGACTCAGCCGTGTCTTCAACCGCGGTTTCTGGGATGGTTACTACCAAGGTCAGAAACTCGGCGAATGGACACATTCGTACGGTAACAAGGCAACCCGTAAGAAAATCTACGCGGCCAAATGTACGAATTTCTTTAAGAACCTCAGTGTGGCGGAGTTCCTCGTGGAGGCGGTAGATGTAATCGAAGAGGGACAAGATCTGCTCATCACCGGTGAGACGACCGGTGTGTATGAGTGCAAGGCGGTAGGACTGCGAGATACCGATGGTCAGCCGACCAAACAAGTTAAACAAGGACAATTCTTCTCGCTCAAGACGGACACCTTGCTTCGTCGCGGCGATAAACTATATCTATGGACGGAGTGATGCATATCGTGTCTGTGCTGACTGCACCGTGGTGCGGCTGGACCATGTTAGTACTGTTGCTTTGCGCAGTGCTGGCTGAGTTTTTCCAGCCCGGAGTGATCACGCAGGCACCTGCAGCCATGTTCGCACGCACCGACCGTACCTACAAAGAGTCTCCGGCTAATTTCATGGGACAGTTGATGATCACACTCTTTCGTATCGGCACGTTGGCGCTGGCACTTTGTCTGTGTTTCTGCTCGATCAACCACGTACACTTCGTGGCATTCTGGGCGATATGCGGAATCATCGTGGCAGTGTTGATGGTAAAGATGCTATTGAATGTGTTGCTGGACAACACGTTCTTTCTGTCACGCCGGTTCGGAAGTGCCTACGAGGCATATGGCAATATAGTCACGACGGGAACAGTCGTCTTGTATCCTGTGATGATGATCCTGATGCACGTATCCAATCCGCTGGCAGTGCAAGGAACGATAGCAGCATTAGCCATCTTGTTCCTTTGCGCGTGGATGTTCCGCGCGGTGCGCACCTATGTAGTATCGCCCGCATCGGTCTTCTATCTGGTGCTATATATCGCCACGCTGGAAGTGCTGCCGATGGCATTAATCTTTTATTTATCTGCAAAAACGATAAGATTTATATGATAAAACGAATTCTTTTTTCTCAACCCCGCCCGGTAACCGAGCATAATCCGTATTCACGTTTGGAGGAACAGTACGGGGTTCAGTGTGATTTCTACCAGTTTATTCATATCGAAGGACTGGAAGCACGGGAGTTTCGGCAGCAACGAATCAACCCGCTTGATTACACAGCCGTGATCCTTAATTCCAAATTGGGAGCAGAGCATTATTTCCGTCTCTGCGAAGAGATGAGACTGAATGTGCCTGATTCGATGCATTATTATTGCAATTCCGAGCAGGTGGGTCTGTATTTGCAGAAATTCATCAACTACCGCAAGCGTAAGGTTTTCTTCCCCGAGACCGGAAATAAGTTTGAGGACTTGTTGCCCGCTATGCATCGTCGTCCGAATGAGAAATACCTGATGGTACTTTCGGATATTCACACCGATGATCAAATCAATATGTTCGCCGAGAACGGAGTGGAAGTGACGCCGGCTATCATGTATCGCACGGTAACGACTCCTTGGCCGACTGACAAACCCTTCGATTATGATATGATCGCGCTCTTTACGCCGGCAGGTGTGACGTCGCTCAAAGAGAATTTCCCGGATTGGAAACAAGGTAAGACCCTTATTGCAGCGTTCGGTGATGGCACAGTGCGTGCGCTGGAAGAAGCGGGTTACCGCGTGGATATAGAGGCCGGACAAGGCAAAGCGTTCGCTTCGCTGCCGATTGCTATTGCGGACTATCTGGAGAAAAATGCCTAATACGTTTCCTAAACATAATAAACTCTGCGGACAAGAGCGCATTGCCGCTCTGTACAAAGAGGGGAAACGTTTCACGGCGTGGCCGATGCGTGTGACCTATCAGCTGACCGAAGAGGATACGCAAGTCCTCGTTTGGGCACCCAAATCGCTCTTCAAGCGGGCGGTCAAACGCAATCATCTGCGGCGACTGATGCGAGAAGCTTATCGCCTGCACCAAGATATCTTAGGGGAACAGCATTATCAGATTGCTTTTAACTATATGGATAAGGAAGAACAACCTTTTACGGTCATTGAGAAAGCCATATGCAAATCTCTAAAGAAGATATCAGAACAATCGTAAGGAAGATCTTCCTCATACCGGTGTATTTTTACCGTTCGTTCATCTCGCCTCTCACGCCCCCGTCATGCCGTTATACGCCGACATGCAGCCAATACATGGTGGAAGCGGTCCTTAAACACGGTATCTTCAAAGGCGGCTGGCTCGGCATCAAACGTATATGCCGTTGTCACCCATGGGGCGGTTCCGGATATGATCCTGTCCCTTAAAATCAAAAATCATAAATCAAAAATCATCAATGAGGATTGATATCATCACCTGTTGTCCCGAATTGTTGGAGTCTCCGCTCAATCATTCGATCATTCAGCGCGCAAAGGATAAAGGACTTTGCGAGATCTACGTGCATAACCTGCGCGATTGGACACTCGATAAGCACCGTAAGGTCGATGACTATGCTTTTGGCTTTGGTGCGGGTATGGTACTGCAGATCGAACCTATCGACCGACTCATCTCGCATCTCAAGTCCGAGCGGGACTACGACGAGATCATCTTTACGGCTCCCGATGGCGAACGCTTTGACCAGAAGGCTGCGAATAATCTGTCTCTCAAGCAGAATATCATCATCCTGTGCGGGCACTACAAAGGCGTCGATCAACGCGTGCGCGATCATCTTATTACGCGCGAGTACAGTATCGGTGATTTCGTGCTCACCGGTGGTGAGATGCCGGCGGCAATGATGACCGATGCGATTGTTCGTCTGCTGCCCGGTGCGCTGGGAGACGTTGAGTCTGCTCTCAATGATTCGTTCCAGGACGGTCTGCTCGAAGCCGGCGTTTATACACGCCCTGCGGACTACAAAGGATGGAAAGTACCCGAGATACTTCTTTCCGGCCACCAAGCCAAGATTGAAGAGTGGCTGTATGAGCAATCGGTGGAACATACACGCGAAAGAAGACCTGATTTATTAGACGAAGACTAAAATGTCGCGAATAGCGGAGTAGGGGTGTTGTTTTGACAACCAGACTTAGCAAAAATATGTTTTATAGCATTTTTTTTGAAAAATATTTGGTCATATCGTCAAAAAGCAGTACTTTTGCACCGTGTTTTTCATGGTATTAGATTTAAGGTTAAGTAAAAAGATTGGGATGTCGGGAGACATCCTTCTTTGTTTTATATAGGTTTCGGTGTTTTTTATTTGCGTATTTCAATTATTTTTTGTAATTTTGCAGCGCAAAACGAAACAACCATGGAAACGCTTATTTCTGTTGTCGGAGGAGCGAACGTCGATTTATCGGCTACGCTGAATGATGCGTTCATCGCTGCGGACTCTAATCCCGGGCATATCGAGGTCGGTTATGGCGGCGTGGCGCGTAATATTGCGCATAACTTATCATTGCTCGGTGCACACACGCAGTTACTGACAGTCTTTGGAGGAGACCTGTTTGGCGGTTTGTTGCATGATTACTGCAAACAGCAGGGAATCGATGTACACCTCTCTGCTCGGGAAGATGCCTTGCGCTCAGGAATCTATCTGTGTCTCAATAACCGTGGTGGTGAGATGATTGCTGCGGTAGCTGATACCGAAGTTATTCGTAGTATCACGCCCGAATGGCTTGCCAAGCGTAGCGGGGAAATCAACCTCTCCGATTATATCGTGGCGGACACGAATATCACAGAAGATGCCATTCGCTGGCTGATGGATAATGTGACTGCGCCGCTCTTCATTGACGGAGTCAGTACCACCAAAGCGCATCGGGTCGTCAACGCACTCAGCAAAGCCAAACTTCCTTACCTCCACACCCTCAAGCTCAACCTCAAAGAGGCTTTGGCGGTTACTGAAACGGCTACCTATGCTGAGGCGGCGCAAAAACTCTTGGACCTCGGTGTGGCGCATGTGTATATCACGCTTGGAGGCGAAGGCGTTTATTGTCGTACGGCCGCCGAGGAATGGCTCTTCCCTGCACTGCCCGGAGAGGTAGTTAATACCACCGGAGCAGGCGATGCTTTCCTGGCAGGTGTTGTGTACGCTCACGCCAAAGGCATCGATTTCCCGCAGACAGCCCAATACGGTCTGATGGCTGCCCGCGCGACCCTGATGAGTCCGAAAGCCGTTAATACTGATATCGCAAATATATTACTATAATGAATAAGTATCTATCTATCTCGCCCGAAGTGGCGCAAGCATTGGAAGAGGGCAAGCCGGTTGTAGCCCTCGAGTCGACGATCATCTCGCATGGTATGCCGTATCCGCAGAACGTGGAGACTGCCCTCAAAGTGGAGCAGGTCATCCGTGAGAACGGAGCCATACCGGCTACTATCGCGATCATTGGCGGTAAACTCAAAGCCGGTTGTACCCCCGAAGAGATCGAGTACCTTGGCAAAAAAGGACAAGAGGTCATCAAGGCTTCGCGCCGTGACTTACCCGTTCTCATCGCCCGCAAAGAGGATGGTGCTACGACGGTTACCACGACCATGATCATTGCTGCCATGGCAGGTATTAAGATATTCGCTACCGGTGGTATCGGCGGCGTGCATCGTCATGCGCAACAGACTTTCGATATCTCCGCGGATCTCGAGGAACTGGCGCAGACCCCCGTTATGGTCATTTGTGCGGGTGCCAAGTCCATCCTGGACCTCGGTCTCACGCTTGAGTATCTCGAGACAAAGGGTGTGCCTGTGATTGGCTACCAAACGGATGAACTGCCCGCTTTCTATACGCGTCACAGCGGTTTCGGTGTGGACTATCGAATGGATACTCCCGAAGAACTGGCTGCGGCTTTCAAAGCCAAGATCGACTGCGGACTCAAAGGTGGTATGCTCGTTACGAATCCTATCCCCGACGAGTATTCGATGCCGAAACAAGTCATCGATTTTGCTATCGCGCACGCAATCCAAGAGATGGAGGAAGCCGGTATCCATGGCAAACAATGTACGCCTTTCTTGCTCGCCAAGGTCAAAGACCTTACCGGAGGTGACAGTCTGGCAGCGAACATTCAATTAGTCCTCAATAACGCCCGCCTTGCGGCCAAAACAGCGAAAGCCTTATGCGAAAAGTAATTGTCTTTGCTCTTTGTTCTTTGTGCCTTCTGTCCGCGTGTCAGAAACAACCCGTTCAGGTCGTTTCAGCGACCACCGAAGCTATCCCGGTGGATGCCTCTTTGGACGGCATACAAGACTTGAATTATCTCGCGCAACTGGCTCCAACCAAAGCGGATCTGGAGCAGCAGTTGAATGTGCAGATCGGTTATGCCCCTGAGCGTTTGTGGGTCGGTGATCCCGAGTGCCCGATGCTCAACTGGGCTACCGATGCCCTGTGGGAGGCAGCAAAAAAAGTGTATCCCGGTAAGGTGGATATTGCGATTGTGAATATGGGTGGTATGCGTTGCGAATGGCCTGCCGGCGCGATCACCAAGGAGAAGGTGTTCGAGCTGATGCCCTTCGATAACGAACTCGTGGTGTTGACCCTCAAGGGCGAAGATGTCATCGCGCTCTGCGAGTCCTTTGCGCGGTATGGCGGTCAGGGCGTAGCAGGTATGCGCGTGACGGTTATCGACGGACATCTGGCGGATGTGCAGGTCGGTGGCAAGGCGGTCAACCCGAAAGCACTCTACACCGTTGCTACCAGCGATTACCTGTCCGGCGGAACGGACCACATGGACGCTTTGACGCGTTATGTGGACTACTGGAGAAGTGAACTGAAAATCCGGGATTTATATCTGGAAGCCGTCCAGACGCAGGACACTATCCGTGCCGCAGTCGATGGACGCATGACCATGAAGCCATAACGGAACGTTATGCTCCACGTGCCCGATCGGGGCATTGAAAAGAACGGGGTAGTCGTAGTCTGCGACTGCCTCTTTTATTGTCTCATAGATGCTCTGACCCATCAACTCATCGTCCTCGCAGTCGCTGAACTGGCCGACAATCAATCCGCTCAGGTGTGCTAACACACCACTCAAACGCAGGTTGCGGATCATCCGGTCGATATGATAATGCCGCTCAGCGATGTCCTCAATAAGCAGGATGGGGAACTGGTAACTTAGTTGACTCAGGCCGTACGGCGTTCCCTGCAGTCCGTACAGCACACTCAGGTTACCGCCTACGATAGGTGCAAAAGCCTGACCGGGGCGGTTGAGCGGATGGTTCTCCCAGCGGTACTCGATCGGCTCGCCGTTCAGCAGTTTGCGCAGCGCCACCATCGGCTCGCTGTCTTCCGGCAGGGTCGCTATATGCTTGCACATGATGCCGTGCAGCGAAGGCTGATGACCAATCCCCGACAACTGATGCAGCGCCGTGATATCGCTGAAGCCGATGATAGGTTTCTTGATCTCTGCGACCTTGTCGATGATTCGCTGCATGCCGTACCCGCCGCGCGAGCAAAGGATCATATCCACGCTATCATCTTGCAACGCTTCGTTAAGGTCCGCTAAGCGTTCCTCGTCCGTACCGGCGAAACGTCCGTGCGCGTCGCGTGCGTGCGCGCCCTCGCTCACCTTATATCCCCACGCGCGCAGACGCGAAGTAGCCCCGTCGATGAACGGCGGGGCTATAACTCCTGAAGGTGATATGATGCGGATATGCTTCATTTACATCTGCGGCGCACCTTCGTGCAGCACACGTGCGATGATCTGAACCGCCTCGTCGATGATCGGCTCGGTATGGGTCGCCATCAAGGTCGTACGCAACAGGCACTCGCCTTCCACGCACGCCGGCGCGATAACCGGGTTCACATACACACCCTCATCGAACATCTTCTTACCGAAATACAGCGTATCCAGCGTCTTGTACGTAAAGATCGGCACGATAGGCGTCGGTGCCTCGATGATCTTCACGCCGTTGGCCAACAGCTGTTTCTGGAAATATTTGGCGATATTCATCAGACGTGTCGGACGCTCCGGGTCTGCGATCAACTGATGCAGTGCCTCCAAAGCGGTAGCAGCCGAACACGGGGTGATAGAAGCCGAGAAGATGAACGGACGACTCACGTGACGCAACCAATCGGCTACGCGGTGCGAAGTCAGCATACATCCTCCGATAGAAGCCAACGACTTCGAGAACGTCAACATCGTGATATCCACCTTGTCGGTCAGGCCGAAATGAGCCGCTGTACCGCGACCGCCCGGGCCTAGTACACCGAACCCGTGCGCATCATCGACCATCACACGTGCGCCGTATTTCTCGGCCAGCGCGCAGATCTCCGGTAACTTACAGATATCGCCGCGCATGGAGAACACGCCGTCGGTGATAATGAGCTTACCGGCATTCTCCGGAATCGATTTCAACTGACGCTCCAGATCCATCATGTCCGAGTGACGGTAACGCAGTACCTTTGCGTAACTCAGACGGCAAGCATCGTAGATAGAAGCGTGGTTCTCACGGTCGTTGAGGATGTAATCATCCTTGCCGCAGATGGCGGAGATGATAGCGAGGTTCGTCTGGAAACCCGTCGAAACGGTCATGCACTCCTCGTAACCCGTGAATTCCGCTATCTCCTTCTCCAACTGCAGGTGCAGGTCGAGCGTTCCGTTCAAAAAACGGCTACCGCTCACACCTGTACCGTATTTGTCTAATGCTGCGTGACCGGCTTGGATGACCGCTTCGTTCTCCGTGAATCCGAGGTAGTTGTTACTACCTAACATGATCACGCGGTGGTTCTCCATCTGCACTACCGGAGCCTGACGGCTTTCCAACTCATGGAAATACGGGTAGATGCCGAGCTTACGAACCTGCTTCAGCGTCTCAAAATGGTCACATTTTTCAAATAGATCCATATTAGAGGACGTTAAGTTCTTTCAAAATGGCGGTTGTCTTGCGTACAGCTGCCTCAGACTCGTGCAGTTTAGCGCGCTCCTCGTCGCTGATGTTCAGCTCAAGGATCTTTTCGATACCGTTCTTACCGATGATACAGGGAACACCGATGGTGATGTCCTTCATGCCGTACTCACCCTCGAGGGCTGCCGAACACGGAATCATCTTCTTCTGGTCCTTGATGATAGCCTCTGCAACCGAAGCAGCTGCTGCACCCGGAGCCATCCAAGCGGAAGTACCGAGCAGACCGGTCAGCGTTGCACCGCCTACCATCGTGCTCTTAACTACGTTCTCCAACTCCTCTTTGCTCAGGAACTCGCTTACGTTGATACCCTTGTAGGTCGTGTAGCTCGTCAACGGAATCATCGTCGTGTCACCGTGACCACCGATCACGAAACCGTCTACGTCGTTTGCGTTGCACTTCAGAGCCTGGCTCAGGAAGTATTTCAGACGTGCGCTGTCGAGTGCGCCACCCATACCGATCACGCGGTTGCGCGGCAACTTGAGAGCGTGCAAGGTCAAATAAGCCATCGTATCCATCGGGTTGGAAACAACAACGAGGATAGCGTTCGGGCTGTATTTGAGCACCTGGTCGCAAACGGATTTAACGATACCTGCGTTCACACCAATCAACTCCTCACGAGTCATACCCGGCTTACGCGGCAGACCGGAAGTGATGATAACAACGTCCGAACCGGCAGTCTTGCTGTAATCGTTCGTTACACCTTCAACCACGGTGTCAAAGCCCATCAACTGAGCGGTTTGCATGATATCCATGGCCTTGCCCTCTGCAAAACCCTCTTTGATATCAATCAGACATACTTCGTTGGCTACCTCATTAACGGCCAACACATTTGCGCACGTAGCACCTACGTTTCCTGCGCCAACAACTGTAACTTTGCTCATAATTATATATGTATTTTATATTAAATTTTTCAAATAGCCCGCAAAGATACGAAAAATTTTGTATATATACAAATTTTTAAGAATAAAAGTGCAAATTTTCTTCTTTTTGCAAGTATAGTTAGCAGATTGGCGGTTTTTTGTACACAAAAAAAGCAGCACTTGGCTGCCTTTTTTTATCGACGTCCGTGATGCCGATGATGCTTCTTGAACTCCGCTCCACGGAAATCATCCCTGCGGAACTCGCCTCTACGGAACGCTTCTCGCCTTTCGAACTCATGGAAGCGTGCCTCCTTGCGCAGATCGATCATCTTACCGCACCGTTCGCAACGAACCATCCTCTGTTCCATCCTTATCGGTTTGCCCTTGCGCTTGCCTTCAAATCGCCTTGCGCCTTGCGCACTCATGTTCATTACCAGCATGGCTCCTACCGCCAATGCTAACCATCTTTTTGCTTTCATAGTTTTGCCCTCCATTTTAACGGGTTTAACACTCTTTTTGCTCTTAAATAAACCGGTTTAAAATCCATAGAGCAATTTTCGTGCCAAAATATTTGCATATATCAAAACTTTTTTGTACCTTTGCTCCAAAATTCAGAACGATGGAGGAACATTGGCATTGGCAAGAAAGCGGAACGGCATGGAAGGGCATAGGTATTTACCATGTTACATTAATAGTACCAAGCCGTGAGCCGTTGTTAGGAAGGCTCGTTGTTCCGGAGAATGACCCCAAACAAGCGTTAATAGAGCGTACAGAAATGGGAAACGCATTGGTGGACAAGTTACTTAACCATCCTTCTTATTATCCGGAGATTCGAATTTTGCAGTTTTGCCTTATGCCAGACCATCTCCACGCTATAATGCACGTTACGCGTCCGATGGAGAAAACTTTTAATACGGTCATCCGTAGTTTATGGCAAGGAGCAAAAAAGTTAGGTCGGGCATATTCTTCGTCAATTAGTCCCGAATCAGATTCGGGGTTAACCAACGAAGACGACGCACCATTTTCTATCTTTACAGAGCGTCCTTTTGTTCGCCCGTTGTCCCGCAAAGGGCAACTCCAATCGATGATTCGTTACGTCCAGATGAATCCGCAACGCCTCGCTACCAAGCGTCTCAAGCCTGGCTTCTTCTGCGTACAGCCCGACATCGTTATCGCCGATCGAAACTACAACGCCGTAGGGAATATCGCTCTCCTTCAATATAACCGTTACAGCCCCGTCCACGTCCGCAGTATGTGGGTGCAAGATGCCGAACAGCACGGCTACGATCAGCCCCTCCGCGACTACAAAAACGGCTGTGTTCTTGCCGCTCGTCAGGGGGTGGTTATGGTCTCGCCTTTCATCTCCCAACATGAGCAAGAGGTGCTCCATGTACTCCTCGAAGAAAAACACCCCATCATTTACATAGCAGATAACGGTTTTGGCGATTATTTCAAACCTTCCGACCTTCTTTTTGATGCCGTCGCCGAAGGTCGCCTCCTCATCCTCTCTCCCTGGCCGTACGACCCGGACAAACACCACGTCACCCGCACCGATTGCGTTGCCATGAACAAGATGGCTGAAGACATCTGCACTTCGTTTATTAATCCCGAATCTGATTCGGGGCTAACACGAAGATAAAAAACAATATAAGTTATTAAAACATGCATATCTGCGTCGCGTCCTCTTGGCGCAATACATATTTCCCGCAGTTGTACGCGTTTTTTAATTTTCTTCGTCCCTTTTCCGCTATTTTATTCTGCTTCGTGCAAAAACTGCAGATTTATTTGTGTATGTCAGAAAAATTTTGTAATTTTGCAGCGTTTCGGGAATGGATCAACACCCGCAAAAGTGAAACAATATTGAGATTTATAGAAACAATAGCCCTATGAAACGCCACCTCCCTATTATCACATATATCATTCCCCTTCAAAAACAAACACCACTACGACTCCCGTTTATACTATAGAATAATTGTAACTTCGATGAAATTATGAATAACAAAAAGTATTTTAATGTAGTTTCATTGCTGATAATTGGACCATTCATTATAACTGCCATTATTTGGCTAAAGTGGCGATTTGATGAATTACAAATGCAGCAAAATGCTGAAACGATGATAAGGACTATTGACTCCATCAAAAATGAGACGGGTTTTTATCCTGACAATTTAATATATTTGGAAAATGATAGCGGAATAGGTCCTTTTTATGAAAAATTGACAGATTCTACTTATCGCATTATTTATACTATTGGTTTTGATGAGTATTATCAATATGACTCTTTTTGTCAGTCATGGTTCTATTTCCCTTAAATATAATATAGAATAATCGTCTTGTTTATGAAGGAAAAAACTTTTAGAATGTATCATCTTATCAGGAGTGTTTTAATATTCTTGTTTTTCTTTGGGGTAGTTTTATGTGCTTCCGCTGCAAAACGTATAGACCGTTCGCCTGTTTATATGGTGAAATGACGGGGAAGTACCCCAAAATCGAATTAGACTCATTTGATGACCAATGTTCAATCATATTAGGATATATGTTATGGCCAGATTTATAAATATATATATATTATTTTCCATTGTGTTTTTGTGTGGTTCTTGCGGCAAGCAGGACGACAAAAAGGATCACATGCAAGAAGTTTCAACGCGTATTTCACCAATACTGGATACTATTTCATTGGATTATACGCACTATGTAAACTATCTTTTTGTAAATTATACAAGAGAAAATGTCTTGTTTTACATTACTCATTTTTCTCCAGATACTTCGCTTCGTTACTACTCCGTTCCTGTTTATTGTAATGCAATTACAGGACGAGTAGAAGAAGTGCCTGAGCGAAGATGGCATGTGCCTGAATCAAGTGAGTATATTCCTACACCAAGAGAAGTAGCAATGCACTGTGCTGCGATAAATGATGCGGGCAACATAGAACAATTGTTAAAACCAATTATCCGATTCCGAGAAGCAATTGGAAGTAGCCATATATATTATTTCCAAGGAGCATGGGTGAAAGAAGACCAAGTATCAAAGTATGATTTTAAGATAAGCTTCAATAATAAAGGAAGATATTATCTTCTCACTCATTACGCGGACGATATCCCTGCGGAGGAAATGCGTGTTACAGAAAGATGGAGCATTAAAGAAATAGAACCACCATCTTACAGGTAATTACGACAATAATGTCTTTCTTTTTTGTGCTCAATTGAATTGGGTCTTCTTCGTCGTCCATTGTGTCGGATGTTATCCGACGATTTTTGCAAAAAATCCCACCAATAATTTGCATATCCCAAATATTTTTTGTAATTTTGCACCGCAAAATTGTTTGGATTATGAAACACGTATTATCTATTCTTCTTGCTTGTCTCTGCTTGACAGCTTGCAAAACGCAAGTAGCGGAGACTGCTGCTGAAAATGCGTGGCAAATGACCTGTGACACGGTGTCCCTAATCGGACAGATAGAGGTAAGTCTCCAACCGTATTTTAGCATTTATTCCCCTTTTGAATCAGAGGGTAAATTGTATTTCTATTTGAAAACCGGCACGCGTCTTTCTCATTATGGCTACCAAATGGGTGACGATTATCATTTTTGTATCACGCCTGATGGGCAGCTAAGCAAAACATCCAAGGAGTCCAAAACACCAAGAGAAGGACTCATCTCCTTGGCGCAAACCCAGGAATGGGAGATCAATTATATTGATGTTGGCGAATGGGGTAACTATTTGAGTTTTTCAGGAAAAAGCGGTGAACATGTCTTCGACCAGCCGGGATACCTCCGTGCGCTATTCGTCCAAGATTCGACATTTCTTACCGTCAGTCAATCTACGATCGCACGCATTACGGACCCGACTTCCGGTCGTCTGATGACCCAACCCAAAACAGGAGGATGGGAAGATGAATACTTGTATTATGAGAATGGATCGGAAGGGCAAGAGGTCCTTTGGACAACGGACGCATTCAAAATAGAATGGGGTGACGCAGATACGATCATTCACGGTGCCTTTATGGTGGATAACCAATTGATGTTGGCGATGTATATAGATGGAAACACGGGGATATATGCTTTCGACGGAAAGGATTTTCAGATGGAATATGATCTGGCTGCGCTTTCATTGCAGGACAATTATTCTACCTTGCTAAACCAATTGGATCATCCGAATTCCCTTCTATTGACTTTTACGGATTCGAATAAGCGCCAAGGTATCCTGCATATCAAAGGGCGTTCTATCCGTCTCATTTATTTCCTTTTCCCCGATCGCTCTTTGTCTGTAACACAGGAAGATCCTACTATCCCGATGATCCGTTCCATGTTGGATCAGACGACTCTCACAATCGCACAAGTCGATAGTATCGAACAGGTATATGGTGGTGTTTCAATGGACGAAGAGCAATACTATACCCTATTATCGGATAGTTCATATCTATGGCGCTCCTATAGTTACAATGATGCTACCGGCATCGTGGAAGATGTACAAATCGAACACCGAAATCTAAACGGACATCTTCATAGAGAGGATTGGCACGAATGGCAAGATGCTTTTGTCCACGCTTTTTGGGATGAACTGTATCCCATCGAATCCTCTAATAGCAATTTCATCGCCTACCGTTCACCCCGTTTCCTCTTGTGGGTTAGCAAATATTACCACAATAATATGATTGTCTACTTTAAATAATAGACGCATAAAGGACTTGCTCCGTAGGCGCAACGTACCAATAACGTATCATACACATACATATAATATACTATGTATATTATCCCGTGATTTTGAATTTTATACGTCAAAACCAACGAATGAACTGCAAAATACACCCCATATTATACCAATTCTACCTCCGCCTCAAAGACACACTCGGGGCAGAAATCGTACATCGCCGTAAACGTACTTCGCGTATGGCGATAGAAGTGATCTTCTACACCGACAATTCCTTTGTGGTGACAGGTCGCTTAAACACCCTTCCCGAGGCGGAGAAATGGGGCTTTTGGGTCATTTGTCGTCCGCAAACAAAAACCGGCCACACCATCTATAAAGGGCATCGTGTGTACCAACTCTATCTCTCGCCCGTTCATCCCAAGAAAAGACGCGAGATGATACGAAACATAACGCCCCTACAATCCTCTTTTAGAGAAACAATGATTGCATAAATCTGCAAAAAAATCACTTAAAATTGCATTATTTTGTCTCTTTGCGGCGGATTTGTTTCTGTAATGCACTAAAATTAATGCACAATTAGAACAAAACAATATCCTTATGAAAAAACTCTTTTTTATTCTCGTTTTGGCGCTGATGACTGTAACAGCCGGCGCACAACATCATCATGGCGATCGTGACTCGCACGACAGAGACCGTGGAAGAAATCACATCGAGTGTGCCACCCACGATCAAATGAGCATGGTTATGCACACGCTCGGTCAGCAATCCTTTGATGATAAGAAGCTGGAAATAGCGAAGTTATGCGTCGTGCTTGGCCATTTCTGCGTGGACGATTTGGCACGCATGGCCGCCGTCTTCTCCTTCGATGACAGCCGTCTGTCTTTCCTGACCTTTGCTTATCAGTATTGCGAAGATCCGCAGAACTACTACGACCTGCGCGACTCCTTCTCTTTCCGCTCGAACTTCGACACCATGATGGACACCGTCCGTCCCGGACATCGGCATTAAAAACAGCCGCAAAGAGCGAAAAATCGCTAAAAATCCAAGAAAAATGGCATACACTATTGTGTATGTCAATTTTTTTTCGTAATTTTGCAGCGCAAAATATGGGCGAACAAAAAACAATCATTTAATACTTAAACATTATGGCAAAAAAAGCATTGAACAAGTGGACCGCGCCGAAGAGTGTCGCTCCCGAGAGAATCATCCAATTTGGTGAAGGTAACTTCCTCCGCGCTTTCGTGGATTGGATCGTTTGGAACATGAACGCAAAGACGAACTTCAACGGTTCGGTCGTTGTTGTTCAGCCGATCGACAAGGGTATGGTAGAGTGGCTCAACGGTCAGGACTGCTTGTATCACGTTAATCTGCAGGGTCGTCTCAAAGGTGAGGCGGTGAACTCACTGGAGCGTATCGACGTTATCTCTCGCGCGCTGAACCCGTACACTCAGAACTGGGCATACATGGCGCTGGCAGAGCAACCGGAGATCCGTTTTGTGATCTCCAACACGACCGAGGCAGGTATCACCTTCGATCCTTCTTGTAAGTTCACAGACGCTCCCGCAAGCGCTTATCCGGGCAAGCTCGTACAACTCCTCTTCCGTCGTTACAAGACCTTCAACGGCGATCCGACCAAAGGTCTGATCTTCATGCCGTGTGAGCTCATCTTCTTGAATGGTCACCACCTCAAAGACTGCATCCGCAAGTACATCGAGTTGTGGAAAGACGATTTCGGAGCAGACTACAAGGGCTTCAAGGAGTGGTTCGAGAACTACAACTACGTTTGCGCTACGCTCGTCGATCGCATCGTGCCGGGCTTCCCGCGCAAGGACATCGCTGCTATCCAGGAGAAAGTGGGCTACAACGACAACCTCGTTGTACAGGCTGAGATCTTCCACCTCTGGGTAATTGAGAAACCGGAGAATATGTCCATCGAAGAACTCGAGGCTGAGTTCCCGGCAAACAAGGCAGGTCTGAACGTGCTCATCGCAGAGAGCGAGAAACCGTACCACGAGCGCAAAGTGACGCTGCTCAACGGCCCGCACACGGTGCTGAGTCCGGTTACTTACCTCAGCGGCGTGAACATCGTTCGCGATGCTTGCAACCATGAGGTGCTCGGCAAATATATCAACAAAGTTATGTTCGAGGAGTTACTCGAGACTCTCAACCTGCCGAAGGAAGAGCTCAAGGCTTACGGAGAATCCGTACTCGAGCGTTTCAACAACCCGTACGTGGATCACGCGGTAACATCGATCATGTTGAACTCGTTCCCGAAATTCGAGACACGCGACCTGCCGGGTCTGAAGGTGTACTTGGAGCGTAAGGGCGAACTGCCGAAGGGCTTGGTTCTCGGTCTCGCAGCTATCATCACGTACTACAAGGGTGGTGTACGCGCAGACGGCGCACCGATCGAGCCGAACGATGCACAGGAGATCATGGATCTGCTCAAACAACTCTGGGCTACCGGCGACAAACGCAAAGTGGCTGAAGGTGTACTCGGTGCAACCGATATCATCTGGAAAGAGAGCAAAGAGGACCTCAATAAGATCCCGGGTCTGACCGACATGATCGTTAAGTTCCTCGAGGACATTGAGAAGAAAGGTATGTTAGAAACCGTTAAATCGATTCTCTAATATGACAAATATCCTAAAAATCAACCCTGCCGACAATGTGGTGGTAGCCATCCAACCGCAGTCGGCAGGCGCGGTTATTGAGGTGGACGGCAAGAAGATCACCGTTTTAGAGGACGTTCCTGCCGGACATAAGATAGCCATCAAAGACCTCGCAGAGGGCGAGAACGTCATCAAGTACGGTTTCCCCATCGGTCATGCCAAAGAGGCAAAGAAAGCCGGCAGTTGGATGAATGAGAACAATATCAAGACCAACCTCGCCGGACTGCTTGAGTATGAGTATCATCCGAAGGATGTGGTGCTCGACATCAAGGACGAGAAACGTACCTTCATGGGGTATCGCCGCAAAGACGGACAAGTGGGAATCCGTAACGAAGTGTGGATCATCCCGACCGTCGGTTGCGTGAACGGTATCATCCAGAAATGTGCCGAGCGTCTGCGTCAGGAGACCGGAGCGGACAATATCTTCGCTTTCCCCCACAACTACGGTTGCTCGCAGCTCGGTGACGATCATGAGAACACGAAGAAGATCCTTCGTGACATGATCCATCACCCGAATGCAGGTGCGATCCTCGTGGTCAGCCTCGGTTGTGAGAACAACCAACCGGACGTGTTTAAGGAATTCTGCGGCGAGATAGACGAAGACCGTGTGAAGTTCGTCGTAACGCAGAAGATCGAGGGCGATGAAGTGGAATACTGCATGCCGATTCTGCGTGATCTCTACACCAAAACCCAGCATGACAAGCGCGTGCCCGTGCCTCTGAGTGAGCTGCGCGTAGGTCTCAAGTGCGGCGGTTCGGACGGTTTCAGCGGTATCACAGCGAACCCGCTACTCGGTATGCTAAGCGATTGGTTGGTAGCACAAGGCGGTACGACTGTCCTCACCGAAGTACCGGAGATGTTTGGCGCAGAGACCATCCTCATGGATCGTTGTGCCAACCGTCATCTCTTCGATCAGACCGTTCATCTTATCAATGACTTCAAGGATTATTTCCTGAGTCACGGTGAGCCCGTAGGCGAGAACCCGAGTCCGGGTAACAAAGCCGGCGGTATATCGACGCTCGAGGACAAGGCCCTCGGTTGTACGCAGAAATGCGGTAAGTCCCTCGTACGCGGCGTGATGCCTTATGGCGAGCGTCTGCAGGTGAAGGGTCTCAACCTGCTCTCTGCGCCGGGTAATGACCTCGTAGCCTCGACCGCCTTGGCTTCCTGTGGATGTCATATGGTGCTCTTCACCACCGGTCGCGGAACACCGTTCGGAACCTATGTGCCGACGATGAAGATCTCCACCAACTCGAACTTGGCGAAGAATAAACCCAATTGGATCGACTTCAACGCAGGTGTCATCGCCGAAGGCGAACCTATGGACGAAGTGGCAAAACGTTTTGCTGAGTTCGTGATCGAAGTGGCTAACGGAGCAAAGACCAACAACGAGAAGAACGGCTATCACGAGATAGCGATCTTTAAGAACGGTGTTACTCTCTAGTCTCTTCTTCCCGCGCACGTGTCCGTTCTGCGGGAGGTATATCAGCGACCGGCAGATCCGCGAAGAGCATATCGAATGGCTCTGTGTGGACTGCTGGCGACACTTACCTCGCACAGAACAGGACTACCTGCGGGAGAACAGCACGGAAACAACGCTCACGGACGGTATCGTATCCCGTCAACATGCGATGCACTTGGAGCGAGCTTGGGCGTACCTCCATTACGAAAAAGGACATCCTATCCAGCAGGTCATTCATCGCATGAAATACAGCGATCAACCGGAGTTGGGTTACTGGCTCGCACGGCAGGCGGTGTTGGATACGAAGCATGAAGAATTCTTCGACGGTATTGACGTCATCATCCCCATGCCCTTGCATCCGAAACGTATGAGAGAACGCGGGTACAACCAAGCCGAGTATATCGCCCGAGGGCTGAGTGAGATAACGGGCATACCGATGGATACGACGCACGTGATGCGCATAAGGAACACGCCCAAACAGGCGCTGCAAGACGGCGAAGGACGACGAACGAACGTAGCCGAGGCATTTGCTGTGAGCCACCCGGAGCAGATGTATCGCAAACATATTTTGGTGGTAGATGACTTGATTACTACCGGAGAAACGGTCAAATCATGTCTGCACGCGATGAAGCGATTCAGAGGTGCACGATTTAGTGTCTTTGCGCTATGCAAAGCAAGGTAATATGACAAAAAAATACGATTTTTTGATTATCGGCGGTGGTGTAGCCGGTATGAGTTTTGCACTCAAAGTGGCGCGTACGGAGAAATACCGCATTGCGTTGTGCTGTAAGACCACGCTTGAAGAAGCGAACACCGCCAAAGCACAAGGAGGTATTGCCTCCGTGACCAACCTGTTGGTAGATGATTTCGAGAAACATATCCACGATACGATGGTGGCCGGCGATTGGTTGAGTGATCCGGCGGCCGTGGAGCAAGTGGTTCGTAATGCCCCAAAAGGCATCGAAGAACTCGTGAACTGGGGTGTTAATTTCGATAAGAAAGAAGACGGTAATTTCGACCTCCACCGCGAAGGAGGTCACTCGGAGTTCCGTATTCTCCACCATGCCGATGATACTGGCGCAGAGATCCAGCGTGGACTGATGGAAGCCGTTCGGCAAAACCCCTATATCGATGTGCTCGAGAACCATTTCGCCGTGGAGATCATTACGCAGCACCATTTGGGTGTTCGTGTGACCCGCCGTACGCCGGATATCGAGTGCTACGGAGCCTACATCCTTAATCCGAAGACGCAGAAGATAGACACCTATCTCAGCCGAATCACGCTCATGGCAACCGGCGGAACAGGGGCCGTTTATGCGACTACTACCAATCCCGAGATTGCTACCGGAGACGGTATAGCGATGGTCTATCGTGCGAAGGGCATGGTGAAAGACATGGAGTTTGTGCAGTTCCATCCAACGAGCCTCTACAACCCCAAAGAGACCCATCCGGCGTATCTCATCACCGAAGCCATGCGCGGTTACGGAGGTATCCTGCGTTTGCCGAACGGCGAGGAGTTTATGCAGAAATACGATCCGCGTCTGAGTCTCGCGCCGCGCGATATAGTAGCGCGTGCGATAGATAATGAGATGAAGATCCATGCCATCGATCATGTGTGCCTCGATGTGACGCACAAAGATCCCGAAGAGACCAAACATCATTTCCCCAATATCTACGCGAAGTGCCTCAGTATCGGCATCGATATCACCAAACAATATATCCCGGTAGCGCCCTGCGCACATTATATGTGCGGCGGCATCAAGGTCGATCTGGACGGTCAGTCCTCTATCCGTCGCCTCTATGCTGTGGGCGAGTGCTCGTGTACAGGTCTGCATGGCGGTAACCGTCTGGCATCCAACTCGCTCATCGAGGCAGTCGTGTATGCGGACGCTGCGGCAAAACACAGCCTCTCGGTCATCGAGAACTACGACTTCAATGACAAGATCCCTGCATGGAACGATGAAGGAACCCTCTCCAATGAAGAGCGCGTGTTGATTGCGCAGGATGTTAAAGAAGTGGGTCAAATCATGTCTACCTACGTAGGAATCGTGCGTTCGGATCTGCGTCTGCGTCGTGCATGGGAGCGCCTGGACTTGCTTTACGAAGAGACCGAAGACCTCTTCAAACGTGTCAAAGCCGATAAGGAGATCTGCGAGTTGCGTAATATGATCAATGTCGGATACCTCATTACCCGCCAGGCCATGGAGCGCAAAGAGAGCAGGGGACTGCATTACTCCATCGACTACCCGCGCACGGAGAATAACCACCCGCAGGAAGTATGGTAGCGATTGCGTTACATAGCATTATTCCTGTGCGGGCTGAGGCGCGCGAAGGAGCGGAACAGAACACGCAGATGTTGTTCGGTCAGTTGTGTGAGATCATCGAAGAACAACCCCGTTGGAAACGTATCCGTTTGGAATCGGACGGTCAGGAAGGATGGGTGGATGCGAAGATGGTCACGCCCATGACGGACAAGGAGTATGCCGCGCATAAGAAAGCCCTCCAAACGGCTGCGACCGTGGCTTTTCCGATGGCGTACGCCATGAGTGAGAATAACGGACAGACCATTCCGCTCACTGCCGGTACACGACTCACCAATTACCGATCACCAATGACCAATGAAGCGAGCCCCGCTCGCTTTGAGGTACTTGGTGTCGGTTTCCGGATTGACCCCTCGATGGTCATCACCGCTCCGCTCGAGTTGAATCAAGACAACTTATTGAAAGCTGTGCGTTTCTTTATCAATGTACCGTATCTCTGGGGCGGAAAGAACGCGTTGGGCATGGACTGTTCGGGCTTCACACAGACGATCCTTTGCCTGTTCGGTAAAGCCCTCTTACGCAATGCCTCCGAGCAAGTGACGCAAGGAATACCGATTAAGGATCTTACCAAAGCCCAAGCGGGAGACCTCGTTTTCTTTACTAAAGCACCAATAACCAATGACCAATTACCAATCAGTCATGTGGGCATCGTGATCGACCCAGAACGGGTCATTCACTGTTCCGGGCGCGTGAAAGTAGAAAAACTCGATTCTACCGGCATCTTCAATGCCGAAACCGGCGAATACTCGCATTATCTAACACAAATACGACGGCTCTGAGAGTCGTCGTATTTGGTACCGCGAGCCGGGGTCGAACCGGCACGCCCATCACTGGGCAAAAGATTTTAAGTCTTTCTTGTCTACCTATTCCAACATCGCGGCTGATCGAAATCGGCTGCAAAAGTACTGCTTTTTTTTGACATGTGCAAATAAAATGACAAAAAAAATGATTTTATCGCGCGCGGGCTTGCGTATGTGGAAAAAAAGTCGTATCTTTGCACGCTTTTTATGTTATGGCGAATAAACGTAAGATTATAAATGACCCTGTTTTTGGGTTTCTGTCTATACCCAACGAACTGATTTACGATGTGTTGCAGCATCCATATGTGCAGCGCTTGAACCGTATTCGTCAGTTGGGGCTCTCCTATTTAGTTTACCCGGGTGCGATGCACAGCCGTTTCGGTCACTCCTTGGGTGCGATGCATCTGATGCACGAGGCGATCGCTTCGCTGCGTTTGAAGGGTGTGGAGATCACGCCGGAAGAAGAGACGAGCGCGATGATCGCTATCTTGCTGCACGATATAGGTCACGGACCTTTCTCGCATGTGTTAGAGCACACGATTGTGGACGGCGTGACGCACGAGGATATCTCGCTGCTGATGATGGAGCGGATTAACGAAGATCTGCACGGCCAACTCTCTATGGCGATTGCGATCTTCAAGAACGAGTACAAGAAGCATTTCCTGCATCAGTTGATTAGCAGTCAGTTGGACGTGGATCGGATGGATTATCTGTGCCGTGACTCGTTCTTTACGGGCGTGCAAGAAGGACGCGTGGCGAGTGAACGCTTGCTGAAGATGTTGGACGTACGGGATGATAAGTTGGTAGTGCAGATCAAAGGCATCTACAGCGTGGAGAAATTTCTGGTAGCCCGCCGACTGATGTACTGGCAGGTCTATCTGCATAAGACGAGTGTGGCGGCGGAGCAGCATCTGATCAAGATCCTGAGTCGGGCGAAAGAACTGGCGCATAGCGGCAAAGAGTTATTCTGTTCGCCGGCGTTGCGGTATTTCCTGTATCAGCATGTGACGTTTGCGGATTTCGGGACGCATAGCGAGGCGCTGGAGCAGTATGCGCTGCTGGATGATAACGACGTGCTGTCCGCCATCAAGGCATGGATCTCGAGTGACGACAAAGTGCTGAGTTTGCTGAGCGAGAGTTTTATTAACCGCCGTCTGTTCCGCGGGGAGCTGCAGGATGCACCCGTGACGGAAGAACAGAAGCGGGCATTGAACAAACACTATGCGCAACTGCTCGGTATCAGCGAGCAAGATGCGGAATATATGTGGAGTGAACATGTATCGACGAGTAACACCTATAGTGAGAAAGATGACTCGATCGATATCCTGTACTCCGACGGCACGGTGCGCGACATCGCGGATGCCAGTGAGATACTGGACCTCGAAGCGTTGACACGCAAGCCGAAAAAATTGTATATCTTTAAATATCGAATAGATGGAATTTAGTGCAGGACAAATAGCTGCCTTATTGGGCGGACAGTTATATGGCAACGCAAATGCCATGGTAAGTGACGTAGCTCCGATCGAAAGCGCGGATGCAAAGCATCTGACGTTCATTACGGATGAGAAATACTTACCGTATCTGCAAAACACAAAAGCAGGTGTGGTGCTGGTCACGCGCAGCCTCGTGGAAGGTAAGATCGCTTTCCCGGAAGGCGAAGGAAAAGCCGGCGGTGCCGTCATCTTGGTAGAGAACGCCCGCGGTGCGATGGGGCAGTTGCTGTCGATGGTCAGCAAGGCGATGTTCCCTGCGAAGAAAGGTATCGAGCAACCGTCGTTCATTAGCGAAGGCGTGAGCGTACCCGAGGACGCATATGTAGGTGCGTTCGCGTACATCGGCAAGAACGTGCGTTTAGGCGCAGGGGTACAGATCTACCCGAACGTATATATCGGCGACAATGTGGTGATTGGCGAGGGAACGATCTTGTACGCAGGCGTCAAAGTCTATGCGAACTGCAAGATCGGTAAGGGTTGTATCTTCCATGCCGGCGTAGTGATCGGCGCAGACGGATTCGGTTTTGAGCCGGACGCACAGGGTGTGAACCAGAAGATCCCGCAGATAGGCAACGTGATCATCGAGGACGATGTCGAATTGGGTGCGAACACCTGTGTCGATCGCGCGATGATGGGTAGCACGGTCGTGCGCAAGAACGTGAAGGTGGATAACCTCGTTCAGATCGCGCATAACGTAGAGGTAGGCGAGAGCTCGTTCCTCTGCGCGCAGGTGGGTATCGCCGGCAGCACGAAGGTCGGCAAGCATTGTATCTTAACCGGACAGGTAGGCGTAGCCGGACATATCGAGATCGTCGATAACTGTATCTTCGGTGCGCAGTCCGGCGTAGCGGGGTCGGTTCGCAAGCCGGGTATGTATATCGGTTCGCCGGCTATCGACGCATCGATCTTCCGCCGTGCGGCGGTTCGGTTCAAACAATCAGGACAGAGATAATACCAAATAGAATGAAACAACACACAATCAAAGAGAGTTTTTCTCTCAGTTCGGTAGGCCTTCATACCGGCCTTCAGATCACGGCGACCTTCCAACCGGCGCCGGAGAACACGGGCATCCGCCTGCGTCGAATCGATTTACCCAAACAACCTTGTTATCAGGCGCTGGCTGACTACGTTTCGGGTACGGAGCGCGGCACGGTGTTGGAGCACGGAAAATGGAAGATATCCACGGTAGAGCACGCGCTGAGTGCATTATATGCGATGGGCGTGGACAACTGTCTGATTGATATTGATGCCCCGGAGATGCCTATTCTCGACGGCAGCGCGCGTATGTTCATCAAGGAGATCGAGCGCGTGGGACTGGAGGAACAGGATGCTGAGCAGAAGGTGTTCATCGTAGAAGAACCGATCGAGTATATCTCGGAGCACGGCAATGTGATGCGTATCGAACCATGCGACCATTATGAGGTGGACGTGACGATCGCTTTCCCGTCGCTCTTCCTGCGTGAGCAGCATGCTACGTTGACGGACTTGACCAAGTATCCGAAAGAGATAGCTGCGGCTCGTACGTTCTGCTTCGTGCGCGAGATAGAACCGCTGCTGCGCGTGGGTCTGATCAAGGGCGGTGACCTCAAGAACGCCCTCGTGATCTACGAGACCGAGATGTCGCAGGACGGTATGGATTATTTCTGCGACAAGATGGGACAGCCGCATTTGGATGCCAAGAAACTCGGTTATCTCTCGCCGCTGAACTATCAAAACGAACCGGCACGGCATAAGTTGCTGGATGTGATAGGCGACCTGTCGCTCTTGGGTATGCGTATCCAAGGCCGCATCGTCACCTACAAGCCGGGACATACCTTTAACACGCAATGTGTGCGTAAACTTAGAAACCAAATTTTATCAGAATAATGATATCTCCTTTAGCATCAATTCATCCCGAGGCGAAGATCGGTGAGAATGTAGAGATCGGTCCGTTTGTGTTTATTGACCGAGATGTAGAGATCGGCGACGGTTGTATTATCGACTCGAACGCCACGATCTGCCAGTACACCAAGTTAGGCAAGAACTGCCACGTGTTCCCGTCGGCGGTTATCGGTGCCATCCCGCAGGATCTGAAGTTCCACGGCGAGGTGACCTGGACGATCATCGGCGACAACTGTGTGCTGCGCGAGTTCGTGACCGTTCACCGTGGTACGTTCAGCAAAGAAAAGACCGTCATTGGCAACAACAACCTCATCATGGCATATTGCCACGTGGCGCATGATTGCGCGCTGGGCAACAACATCATCATGTCCAATTGTACGCAGTTAGCCGGCGAGGTCGTAGTGGATGACTTCGCGATCATCGGAGGCGGTACCTTGGTGCATCAGTTCAGCCATATCGGCGGTCATGTGATGGTGCAGGGCGGATCGAAAGTGAACAAAGACATCCCGCCGTTCATCATCGCAGCGCGCGAGCCGATCGCTTACTGCGGCGTGAATTCGGTAGGTCTGAACCGTCGCGGTTTCACGCCGGAGCAGATCCACACCATCCAAGAGGTGTACCGCATGATCTATCAGGGCGGCATGAACACCACCCAGGCGCTGGAGCATATCGAGGCGAACATGCCTGCATCGAAAGAGCGCGATATGATTCTTGAATTTGTGAAAGGATCCACCAGAGGTATTGTAAGAGCATAAACTATCACATATGGAAGAGCAAGAAAAAAGTCTCAATTTCATTGAGCAAATCGTAGAGCAAGACTTGGCAGAAGGTAAGAACGACGGACGTATTCAGACGCGTTTCCCGCCGGAGCCGAACGGCTACCTGCATATCGGTCACGTGAAGGCGATCTGCATGGACTTCGGTATCGCTGAGAAATACAACGGCGTTTGTAACCTGCGTTTCGATGACACGACTCCCGCCAAGGAGGACACCGAGTATGTAGAGACCATCGAGCGTGATATCGCTTGGTTGGGCTTTAAGTGGGGTAAGATCTTCTATGCTTCGGATTATTTCCAGCAGCTCTATGACCTCGCTATCCGTTTCATTAAAGAGGGCAAGGCGTATGTGGATGAGCAGACCGCCGAGCAGATCGCCGAGCAGAAAGGTACGCCGACCGAACCGGGTGTAGCTTCGCCTTATCGCGACCGACCGATCGAAGAGAACCTGCGTCTGTTTGAGGCCATGCAGCGCGGTGAGATCGAGGAGGGCAAGATGGTGCTGCGCGCCAAGATCGACATGGCGAACCCGAACATGCACTTCCGTGATCCGATCATGTACCGTATCATCACTTCCCACCCGCACCATCGTACGGGAACGAAATGGAAAGTGTATCCGATGTACGATTTTGCCCATGGTCAGAGCGATTATTTCGAGGGCGTGACGCATAGTATCTGCACGCTCGAGTTCGAGGTACACCGCCCGTTGTACGATTATTTCCTGGATCAGATAACCGGCGAGAACTTCGCAGGCTTGTCTCCTTACGGTCCGGACTATCGTCCGAAGCAGCGTGAGTTCAACCGCCTCAATATCACCTATACCGTGATGTCGAAGCGTAAGATGCTGACCTTGGTCAAGGAAGGTTTGGTAGCCGGTTGGGACGACCCGCGTATGCCGACCGTCTGCGGTCTGCGTCGCCGCGGTTATACGCCGCAGGCCATCCGCACGTTCATGGACAAGATCGGTTATACCAAAGTGGAAGGCATGATCGACCAAGGTCTGCTCGAGCACGTTATCCGCGAGGACCTCAAAGAGACCGCACCGCGTGTATGTGCGATCTTCGATCCGGTGAAGCTCGTCATCACTAACTACGAGGGCGAAGGCGAGACGCTGATCGCGGAGAACATCGACGGACATGAGGAACTCGGTTCGCGTGAGATGAAGTTCGGCAAGGAGCTGTGGATCGAGCGCGGTGACTTCCTCGAGGAGGCAGATAATAAGTTCTATCGTCTGAGCCCGGGTGGTCGTGAGGTGCGTCTCAAAGCCTCGTATATCATCCAGGCTACGGGTTGCGAGAAAGATGCGAACGGCAATATCACTACCGTTTATGCCACCTACGATCCGGATAGCAAGTCCGGCACCGAAGGCGGAAACCGCAAGACGAAGGCGACCATCAACTGGGTTGAATGCAACAGCGCCGTTGATGCCGAGGTGCGTCTGTATGACCGCCTGTTCGCCGTAGAGAACCCGAGTGCCGATGAGCGTGACTTCCGCGAGTTGCTGAACCCCGACAGCCTGAAGGTAGTGAACGCCAAAGTGGAGGCATCCCTCAAGGACGCCAAGATGCAGGATCACTTCCAGCTCCTCAAGCAAGGTTACTTTGTGGTCGATGACGACTCGAAGCCGGATCATCTGGTTCTTAACAGAACGTGTTCGCTCAAAGATAACTATTTGAAGTAAACAGTGCGTACACGCGTTTACAACAATAAGGAGCAGATCTTTTGCGAATGGCGTCATCGTTGGGTGCGTCTGACACCCGAGGAGTGGGTGCGCCAACAATTGCTTCACCGGCTGGTGGAGCAATTTGGCTTTCCGGCCTCGCTCATAGCAGTCGAAGCGGCTATCAAGGTGGGCGAAGTGCAGAAGCGATGCGATGCAGTCGTCTATGACCAATCGATGCAACCGCTGATGCTCATCGAGTGCAAAGCCGAGACGGTAGCGCTTACGCAAAAGACGCTGGATCAAGCAGTTATTTACAATCGAAAACTTAATGTGCCCTATGTGCTGTTGCACAACGGGGTGCAATCCATTTGTATTCATGGAACAAATTATAACACTTCGGGACTCCCTCGATACACCGACCTTTTACGGTGTGAATAACCAAAACATCCTCTGTCTCAAAAACCAGCACGCCGATGTGCGGGTGGTCGCGCGCGGCTATCAGGTGAAGGTGACGGGTTCGGAGAAAGCGATTGACAGCTTCGAGAAATCGTTGCGGCTCTGCGAGGACTTCTGCATTCGCAATAACCGCCTGACGGAGCAGGATGTCTTGATGCTTATCCGCGGTGACAAACCGCAGGAGCAGACAACGGATAACTTGATTCTGCACGGCGTGAACGGAAAGTCCGTTTATGCGCGTTCCACCAACCAAAAAGCCTTGGTGGAAGCATATGAGGATAATGACCTCTTGTTCGCTGTAGGACCTGCCGGTAGCGGTAAGACCTACACGGCGATTGCCTTGGCAGTGCGGGCACTCAAGAACCGCGAGGTAAGGCGTATCATCCTCTCCCGTCCGGCGGTGGAGGCAGGCGAGAAACTCGGTTTCCTGCCGGGTGATATGAAGGAGAAGATAGACCCGTATCTGCAGCCGCTTTACGATGCCTTGCAGGACATGATCCCCGCGGCTAAACTGACGGAGTTCATGGAGAAAGGAACGATCCAGATCGCCCCGCTCGCTTTCATGCGCGGACGTACCTTATCGGATGCTGTGGTCATTCTCGATGAGGCGCAGAACACAACCGTGCTGCAACTCAAGATGTTCCTTACCCGTCTGGGTTTGGGCGGTAAGATGATCGTCACGGGCGATATGACCCAGATCGACCTGCCGGCTACGCAGAAATCCGGTTTGCGGGACGCCCTCGAGCGCTTCAAGGGCATCAAGGGGATCAAGGTCATTGAGTTTAACGAGAAAGATATCGTGCGCCACCCCTTAGTCAAACATATCGTGGCGGCTTATAAGGAGAATAAATAATCTAATGCTTCGTGGGCTTCGTCGGGGGTGATGACCTGATTGATGACAGGGTCTCCGACAGAACGGATGAGCGTGCAGTTGATCTCAGCGGCGCGCTCATTCTTTTTATCCTGCTGCATGAGACGAATCAACTGCTCGCGCTCGGAGCACTTGCATTGCGGTTTGCCGTAGTAATGGAGCATGATTTGCGTGAGTTGCTGCAGCGGTTCTTTGGGACATCCGAGTTTGACTACACTCAGGTATAACTCTGCGATAAGCCCATATACCACGGCATAGCCGTGCGGCATCGCGCCCGTAACCTGTAACCCGTCACCCGTAACCTCTTCAAGTGCATGCCCAAAAGTGTGCCCGAAATTGAGCACTTTGCGAAGTCCTTCTTCGTGCGGGTCCGCAGCCACAATCTGCTCTTTGATAGCCACCCCTTGCGTAATGAGCGGCGTTAACTCCTCAATATCCATCCTATCGAGGTCATACTGCAAGAGCGGATTCCAAAGTCTATTAGAGAGTAGTCCTGTCTTCAGCATCTCACCAAACCCGCTGAGGAATTCTTTTGCCGGCAGCGTCTTTAACCATCCCGGCCATATAAGCGTCTCTATAGGTTGCGCGAACGCACCGATGCTGTTCTTGAGTCCGTGGTAGTTGATGCCGGTCTTGCCGCCGGAGGAGGCGTCAATCATAGCCAAGAGAGTCGTGGGGATATTGAGATAGTCGATGCCGCGCTTATAGGTAGCCGCCGCAAAACCCACGATGTCCGTCAGCACACCGCCGCCGATGGCAATCACCAGCGCACGACGCGTGAGACCTTGCGCGAAGAAGAAATCCCAGATCTGCTGAACCGTCTCCAGGGACTTACTCGCCTCCGACACCCGAATCGCTAACTCGCTAATCCCTAACCCGCTAACCGCTTCATCTCGAACCACCACAATCTGCGAGTCTTCATAACGCGCCAAAATGGGCTCCAAAGCACTATGTAAATCGCTACAAAGCATGTTTTTGCGTCAAAATCGATGCAAAGGTACAACTTTTTTTGCGTATGTCAAAATTATTTTGTAATTTTGCGCAAAATTTTAAGGTACAATGAAAAAATTCTTCGCAATACTATTGTTGAGCGTGTTCACTTTGCCGCTGATGGCAGAGGATGTCGTGTATATCACCACGGAGCAGTTCAAAGCCCGTATCTTCGATTACAAGAACGAGAAAGACTGGAAATACAAGGGCAAGAAACCTTGTGTGATCGATTTCTACACCACCTGGTGCGGTCCCTGCAAGCGCTTGGCGCCGATCATGGAGGAGCTGAGTCAGACCTACTGCGATAAGGTAGTGTTCTACAAAGCTGACACAGAGCGCGAGCGCGAGTTGGCGTACGTGTTCGGTATCAATTCGATTCCGCAGGTGCTCTACATCCCCGTAGAAGGCAAACCGATGTTGCTCAAAGGGCTCTATCCGAAAGACGAGATCGTCAAAATCATCGAAGATTTTCTGCTCAAAAAATAAGCCATGCAGGTTGAATTCGGATTGCTGATATTATCGCTGCTGTTCTTCGTCAGTATCTTTGCGGACAAGATCGGATACAAGTACGGCGTGCCGGCGTTGTTGCTGTTCTTAGCCGTCGGTATGTTCTTCGGTTCGCATGGTATGACAGGCTTGCTGGGCATGCGGGGCGTGGAGATAGAGATCGGCACGGCGCAGGCGCTGAGTACCTTGGCGATGTGTATCATCCTCTTCACGGGTGGTATGGAGACGCGGCTGAGTGATATCAAGTCGGTCTTGGCGCCGGGTATCACTTTGGCGACTCTGGGCGTGATGCTGACCTGCGTCATCACGGGTGGCATCATCTATTTCATCTTCGGTTGGATCCATGCCGTCGCTTCGATGTCGATCTGGCTGGCGCTGCTGATGGCGGCGACGATGTCGAGTACGGACAGCGCGAGTGTGTTCTCTGTGCTCCGTACGAACGGGATAGGCCTGAAGCATAACCTGCGTCCGCTGCTGGAGTTGGAGTCCGGTGCGAACGACCCGATGGCGTATGTGCTGACCACTACGCTGATAGGCGTCGTCATCAACCTGCACACGGTAGCGGGGCTGACGGAGAAAGTGGAAGCCTTGCCGATCATCCAGACCATCGTTATCCAGCTCGTGATGGGAACGGTCTTGGGCTTGGCGCTCGGCGAAGGACTGGTGCTCCTGATGCGCCGCGTCAAACTTGGCAACGAGTCGCTGTACCCGATCATGATCCTGACGGCGTGTATCTTCATCTTCGCCATCACCCATTATCTCGAGGGCAATACCTATCTGGCCGTGTACGTAGGCGGTCTGATCATCGGTAATAACAAGTTCACCCGTAAGCGCCAGACGCGGTCGTTCTTCAACGGTCTGGCATGGCTCAGTCAGTTGGTGATGTTC
>JAEEGG010002307.1_pt1 | contig 49477 bp, 42 predicted proteins | sample 9134161 | NCBI WGS metagenome assembly JAEEGG01 (sample SAMN16246543, study PRJNA631951) | gut metagenome | biome: gut microbiome; feature: rumen; material: CR-attached | host: Bos | place: Iran: Karaj | collected 2018-10
ATTAAATTAGAAAACCCATTTTAAGCCAAGGCAAGGCGACACGTTGAAACCTTTGTTGTCAACGTAGTCTTTACGCCATGCGCCCGCAAAGTTGTATGCCAACTCAACCTCACCGCCGATATGCAAGTTAGGACATTTGAAGAACTGGCCGATTTGGTACCAGAGCTGAGGCTCACTGATGAAGACACAGGTGGTTGTTTCGTACATGGGGTTGCCGTTGGCATCCATCTGCTGGATCCCGTTGGCGTCGAGGATGGCACCCCACTCCAAGGTCTCCCACCAGAAATCAGCGAAACCGCTGAACATCAGACCTTTAACACCGAACAAATCGTCAATGCCCCATATAATTGTGAACTGTAATGGCGCATCTTGGTCTGCCTTGGCGATAGTCTTGTATAACACCTCAAGTGTCAATCTGTACTTGAAATCTTTTGAATGCAAGAACCACTCGGCACCGAAGAGCCATGCGTTGTTTGCAAACTGACCGCCGTTCCATTCGACGTGGGCGCTGAATGGACTCATCTTGGTGTTCTGCCAGAAGTTCAAGCCACGGGCGATTTCGGTGTAATAACCTGTAGGACCGTTGGTGTTGTTCGGGTGATAGATATCTGTGAAGAAGAACGTGCTTCCCCAGTTATCCGGCTGGAACATCTCCAAAGTTGTGGTTAAATGCTCACGATTAAAATCGTACTGTTCCTGAATGTTTGTCTGCGCCTTAGCGCTGAAGGCCATTACGATGATGGCCGCGAATGTGATAAATAACTTTTTCATGATATGATTTTTTATTAAATTTTCTTTTCAAACGTCATTTTGACTGAGATTTCTCGACTACACTACGTTTCGCTCGAAATGACAGAGGGCTCAATTGCTAAATCTCCAAACAAGTTAACTGGCTCATTATCAGTAATCAAGATGTCGTCTTCAAGCCTGATGCCGATACCTTCCTCGCGGATGTAGAGGCCTGGTTCGCACGAGAGTATCATGCCTGGTGCAAATGGCTCGTACTTGTCGAGGTTGTCATGGCAGTCCAGTCCGATATGATGCGCCATGCCGTGCATGAGGTATTTCCTGTACAGCGGATTCGCTGGGTCTTGATTGTCAACGTCTTGCTGGGTGAAGAGGCCGAGTTTTATCATCTCTTTCTCCATCAGCTGATATGTCGTCTGGTTGATTTTGTCGATGGTGCCACCGACCTTATATAGCTTTGTTATCTCTTTTTTCACTCTCAAAACGGCTTCGTAGCACTCTTTCTGACGGGGTGTGAACTTGCCGTTAATAGGTATCGTCCTGCTCAGATCCGAGGCGTAGTTTTGGTATTCGCAGCCCATGTCGAAGAGCAGTAACTCATTGTCGTTCAATATGCTGTCGTTTTTTGAATAATGCAGACAGCAGGCGTTTTTGCCTCCTGCGATGATAGGGTGGAAGGCGTGACCAGAGGCGTTGTTCATCTTGAAGATGTATTCCATCTCGGCTTGCATCTCGTATTCGTAACGTCCGGGTTTCACCGTCTTCATGCAATGCAGAAAAGCCTTTCCGGTAATGTCGCAGGCGTGTTTTATAACCTCAATCTCCTCAGGAGATTTGATTTTGCGGAGCTTATTCAAAATCGGTGCTGAGCGGTCGAAGGTGTGGAGCGGATATTGCTCTTTAATCTCCTTCACGAAACGGTCTTGGATTGTGACCACTTTGGTCTCGAAACGCGCATATTCGTAGAGGTTGAGATACACCTTTGAGCTGCTGAGTATCAGCTCTTTAAGCACGTCGTTGAAGCTGTCGGCGTACATCACGTTGGCACATCCCGAAATCTCTTTGGCTTGTTTTGCGTCGAGCATCTCGCCTCGCCAGATGGCTTTTGTCTCGCTGTAAGGCTCGATGAAAAGAATCTCGCGCATCTCAGGTTTCGGATGGTCGGGATATAGTATAAGGTAAGCCCCTTCACGGTCGATTCCGGTGAGATAGAAGAAGTCGGAATTCTGACGGAAAGGGTAGCACTGGTCGCCATTGCGAGGCATCTCCTCGTTGGCTGTGAATAAAGCAAGAGCGCCTTTTGTCATCATCGAGGCAAAATTCCTGCGATTTCTCACAAAAAGCGCGCTTGGAAGGCTTGTTACTGACATTTTACAAGAACTTGAGACCAAGAGTTATGGTAAACACGTTCTGTTTTGTCTTGTCGAGATGGAAACTGCCGCTGTATTGTCCCACACTCCAGTTGACGTCATCTGACTTGAAGAATTCGGACAGACCGAAGCTGTAGTTGACATCGAGAGTGAGTTTCCACACGTCGAGACCGAAGTTGAGAGCTGCGCCCCATGTCATGCCTTTTGCGTCAAGATTCTTGAAATCAACGCTTTGTGAGTTCCCTTCAGAGTCGACAGTCTGCTTCTGACTCAGAACGAAATACATCACAGGACCCACGTTGGCTCTCAGTTTTAGGATACCACCGTCAATCTGATAACCGAGAAAAATCGGCAATGCCAGATTTTGCTGAGTCATGGTGAGTGATGGATTCAAGTCGACATTAATGCCGTTGTTTGTGTTTACAGAAGGGTCGATGTTGAAATTGAAAACCTGACCGCTCTTGAACCAAAGCAATTCCGGCTGGATGATGAAGTTATTTAAAGATATTCTTCCAAAAACACCAATTGTGAGATGGTCAGAAAAACCTTTCTTGATTTCAGCTTTTTCCAATGACAATTTGGTGGTTTGATAACCGACTTTCGGCCCGAGGCAGAAGCCGAAACCTTCTGCTCTAACCACATTGGCGAACAGAACAATAGCTAAAACGAGTAATAATTTCTTCATAATTGTAAAATTTTTAATTTGTTCAAACAATTTTTATTATTTTTGCAAAGATATTTAAAAAAATTAAACGTTCGACAAAATATGAAAAAGATTTTTTGTTTATTGCTTTTCGCTGGCATGTTTTCCTTCGTCGCTTCAGCGCAACGTTATGAGTATCAATTAGGTTTGAAAGGAGGGCTTGGTGTCGGCTTTTTAGGCTCGTCAGACAAGAATATTGTCAGCAAAGACACAGGATTCAGCTATCAGTTTGGCTTCACCGGAATATATTACTTCGGTGAAAACTATGGTTTTTCATCGGGATTCAATGTCGTGGGCAATAAACTTTCATACAAATATAAGGTTGTCGATGAGTTTGAAGTCGAGACGGTTGAAGACAGGAATTTGAACAACACCTATCTGCAAATCCCGTTGATGCTGAAGATGCGCACCGACGCTATCGCTGACCGTTTCCGTATTATCGGCGAGATAGGATACGGCTTCAACATTATTGCCAGCAAGCACGACAAGGGCGATTATATACATCCTTACCGCGACGTCTGCAGCTCGCTGATAGTGCATGTCGGCATGGAGATGGAGGTGCTCAACCACAGCACACTTCAGTTTATGGTGGCATACGACGATTTCTTCTCAAATCTGATGTCGAAAGACAATAACAAGTTGACAATGAGAGATTTATGTTTTGAAATAGGGTTTTTGTTCTGATGAAAATAACTTTAGCACAGATAAGATGCGTGGCCGGCGATATTGATGGCAACGTGAAAAAGATAGTAGAGGCGGCACACAAGGCAAAAGCCTCTACTTTGGTAATATTTCCTGAGCTTTCCGTAAGCGGATGCGACTGTGACGACCGCTTCGGTGACCCCGTTTTTATAAAACAATGTGAAAAAGCTTTGGACATCATAGCATCGGAATGCGAGACCGTGGGCGTGCTCGTGGGCTGCCCCGTCGGTAAGTTCAATGCGGCTGTCTATATGTTCCAAGGACAGCGTAAGGTGTTCAAAAAGAAACAGTTGACAGAAGCTGAAAAGAAATATTTCGTGCCTGCCGACGAAGACGATTTGCTTCAGATTGGCTGTCACAAATATGCCGTTACCATCGGCTCGGACCTCGCCAACACTAACGATGACGAGTTTCTGCTCCAAAATCGTGTCGACGAGCTCATGCCGCTCGCGCCGGATGTCATTATTAACATAGGTGCCGGAAGATGTGGCGTCAATCAATCGAAAATACGCCGTAACACATTGAGACAAAATGTCTTGAAGACCGAGCGTCCGCTGGTGTTTGTCAACAATGTGGCATCAAAAAAAGAAGCCACCTATGACGGCGGCTCTATGATTTTCGGCTACGAGAGCTATGTCGTGGCGTCGGCTCCGTTCTTCGAGGAGGCTGTGATAGATGTCAACCTCGAATGTCTAATCTCTATGAAACACGTCGACGAGCAGGAAGACTATGTCTTATAACCTCTCGAGGGTCGTTTCAATCAGCTTTTCAATGTAAGGATGATAGTCGGCGGAGAACTTCTCCGTGACACGGTTGGCTATTGCCGCGCATATTGTTAAGCAATTGTGTCCCAACATCTTACCAAGGCTGAACAGTGCCGATGACTCCATCTCAAAGTTACACACTTTCCAACCATTGTAACTGAACTTCTCTATGTCGGGGTTGATTTGCGGATATGTCAGCTCCATGCGTAGCGACCGCCCCTGAGGTCCGTAGAATCCTGGCGAAGTGGCGGTGATTCCCTGATGATAATCTGCTGCCAGACGGTCGAAAAGTTCCTTGGAACTTTCCGCGATATATGGCTTCGGCAGGTCGGTGGGGTAGTTCATGAAGCTGATGAAAGCGTCGGTCATCTCCTTGTTAATCACTTTGTTATGATCTTTATAGAAATATGCGAGGCCGTCGAGGCCGATGGCATAACGCGATGCCACATAGCTGTCTTCCACCCCGATTTCAGGCTGCAATGCGCCGCAGGTGCCCAAACGCACCATGTTGAGCGTGCGATGCTCTGTTTTCGGAGTGCGTGTCTTGAAATCAATGTTCGCCACAGCATCCAGCTCGTTGACGACAATATCGATGTTGTCGGTGCCCATGCCTGTCGACAGCACTGTGATACGCTTGCCTTTGTAAGTGCCAGTGTGCGTTACAAGTTCACGGTTGTGACGTTTGTACTCTATTGTGTCGAAGTGCTTTGAAACCACCGCAACACGGTCGGGGTCGCCAACCAAAATGACGTTGTCGGCAAGCATCTCCGGAAATAGATTCAAATGATATATCGCGCCTTCTTTGTTGAAGACGAGCTGCGAGCCAGGGATGGGTTTAGTGTTCATATCAAGCCTAAATGTTAAAAATTTTTTACAAAAGTAGTCAAAATTTTGAAACTTATGTTAAAAAATGTTAAAAATAAACTTTGTAAAATATTAATGTTTAATTTTGTAACGTTTTACAAACGTCATTTCGACTGAAGCGGAGCGGAATGGAGACCTGAGCGAAGCGAAAGCATTCGCCAAAGGCGAATAAATCTCATGATATTTCTCGACTTCACTTCGTTACGCTCGAAATGCTAAGAAAAGTATAAAAAAATGAAGAGAGACAACGATTTTGTGAAGGCTAAAATCATTTCAATTGGCGATGAGCTGCTGATTGGACAGGTGATTAACACTAATGCCGCATGGCTTGGTAATATCTTGACCAACAATGGAATAGAGGTGATTTCCACCTTGACTATAGGCGATGGCGAGAAGGATATCGTGGACGCATTGGATGCCTGCTCAGATGTTGAAATCATTGTGATGACAGGCGGGCTGGGACCGACGGCGGATGACATCACCAAGCCGACACTGTGCAAATACTTTGGCACAGAACTCGAGTTTTGTCAGGATGCGTATGATAACGTTATGAGTATCTTTAAGTTGCGTGGCTATCAGATGACTGAGCGTAACCGTGGTCAGGCGTACATCCCTAAATCATGCACTTATATCCCCAACCGTTATGGCACAGCACCTTGTATGTGGTTCGAAAAGGGCAAATCGGTGTATATCTCGATGCCAGGCGTGCCTTTCGAGATGAAAAACGTGTTCGAACAGGAGATTCTGCCTAAGCTTATGAAGCATTTCAAGGTGACACCATATATTAGTAAGGTGGTGATGACCACAGGAGTGGGTGAGTCGTTCCTCGCCGATGCCATCAAAGACTGGGAAGACGCACTGCCTGACTTCCTGTCGCTGGCGTATCTGCCGCAATATGGCATGGTGCGTCTGCGTCTCGACGGCCGTCATCCTGATAGGGGATTTTTACAGCAAGCCATTGATAATGAGATAGATAAGTTGGCAAAAATCATCGGACAATACATCTTCGGATACGATGAGAAACCTATAGCGGAAGCTGTTTTGGAGAAACTCAAGGTGGCTGGCAAAACATTGTCATCGGCTGAAAGCTGCACCGGTGGCACGATAGCGAAGATGATAACGGCAATACCAGGCAGTTCGGAGGTTTTCAAAGGCACTGTGGTGTCGTACGCAACCTCAGTGAAAGAGGAGGTTCTGGGTGTGAACCATGCCGATGTGGAGAAGTATACCGTTGTAAGTCAACAAGTCGCGGAGCAGATGGCGACAGGTGTAAGGGCTTTGCTCAAGACTGACTACGCAGTGGCGACCACAGGCGTGGCCGGACCAGGCGGAGCGACAGAAGAGAACCCGGTAGGCACAGTGTGGATAGCAGTGGCCGGACCTGATGGTGTGGTGTCGAAACGCTGTAACTTCGGAAAAGACAGAGGAAACAACATCGAACGTGCTTCAATCACAGCACTTGAGATGGTAAGACAATATGTCATTTCAACTGAGATTAAAGTTGAGAGTTAAGAGTTGAGAGTCAGTATTTAAGTTTAGAGTTTGTAGTATGAAGAAGTTTTGTTTTGGGATATTTGTGATGCTGATAATGTATGTATCATGCTCAAAATCAGCGGGTTACAAGAAAAAGCTGAATGTGCCATATCAGAAAATGGAGCCGAAAGAGGTGACAATTGTAGAGTTCAACAAGGCACTTTTTGCCATCGATACCGCCAATTTCGAGGAGGAGTATCGTGCGATACTGCCGCAGTTCAGCGATTTTTTGATTGAAAACCCCAATGAGGAGGAAATAGGTTACATGAAAGACTTTGTGACTGATACTTTTATGCTGAAAATCAATGATTTAGTGGATGAGACATTTCCTGATATTGGGGTTGTGGAAGATGAGGTGAGAGATGTTTATCAGCATTACAGGTATTATTTCCCCGAATGGATGCCAGTCCCGACTTACACTTACGTGTCGGGCTCCTATTACAATAATCCGATAAGCATCAACGACGAATGTGTGATGATAGGACTGGATTTCTACTTGAGTAACAACGACTTAGTCTACGACCAAATCGGATTTCCGAGGTATCAGTCACGGCGTATGCAGCCTGTTGCGTTGACGAGAGATTTGGCGGAAGCCTTTTATTATCATACATACGGCAACCGTATTAACCAGAAGAGCGTCCTCGCCGAGATGGTAGAGCATGGCAAAGAGCTTTATTTCATTGAGGCTATGAATCCTTCGTTACCCGACTCGGTGATTCTTGGTTATTCAAGGCAGCAGATGGAGTGGGCAGAGGATAACGAGGGTGCTGTTTGGGCTGCTGTTGTTGGTAATAATATGTTGTATAACAATGTGTTGGACCATCGTCGGGCATTGTTCAACGACGGTCCGTTCACGACAGCGTTTGGCAACGACTCGCCTGCACGACTGGGTGACTATCTCGGATTGCAAATCGTGCGCTCTTTCATGACGAATAATGATGTTATGCTTAATGAAATGATGCAAATTACTGATTATCAAGATGTTTTACAAAAATCACGATATAAACCTAAAAAATAGGGTATCCTCATTTCGACTGAAGCGGAGCGGAATGGAGACCCGAGCGAAGCAAGAGCATTCACCTTGGTGAATAAATCACTGGCATTGAATCAATACATGTGCATCTGAATTCTGGTGGCGGTGATTTCTCGACTTCACTTCGTTACGCTCGAAATGACGGTCGGAATAAATAACAATAACATTAACTAAAAACCAACTATTATGTTAGTAAAAACTTTTGGAAGTGCCTTAAATGGCATTGATGCCATTACTGTAACCATTGAGGTCAACAGTGATCGTGGAGTGCAGTTTTTTCTGGTCGGATTGCCCGACAGTGCGGTGAAAGAGAGCCAGCAGCGGATAGAAGCGGCGTTGAGTAACAACGGGTTAAAATACCCGAAGCGGAAAATCACCATTAACATGGCGCCAGCCGACATCCGTAAGGAGGGCTCGAGTTATGACCTGCCGTTGGCGATAGCAATACTTGCAGCCACGGAACAGGTTAGCGTCGATTTGCTTGACAAATACATAATAATGGGTGAGCTTTCGCTTGATGGCAGCATCAACCCGATAAAAGGAGCCTTGCCGATAGCGATAAAAGCTGCCGAGGAGGGCTTCAAAGGCGTGATAGTGCCTAAAGCCAATGCCAATGAGGCTGCGGTGGTGGAAGATATCGAGGTGTACGGAGTGGAGACAATCATGGATGTAATCAACTTTTTCAATGGTTTTCATCATCTGGAGCCTGTAAAACTGAACCTTGAAGAAGAGATGACCGACAATGTCTATGACTTCGATTTCTCGGATGTTCGTGGGCAAGAGAACATAAAACGTGCTCTCGAAGTGGCGGCTGCAGGCTCACATAACGTGATTCTTATAGGTCCGCCAGGTAGTGGTAAGACCATGTTAGCCAAGCGATTACCGACTATTTTGCCTCCGATGACGCTGAAAGAGGCTCTTGAAACGACAAAGATTCACTCTGTGGTCGGTATGCTGGGGCATGGTGTCTCGCTGATGCGCACCCGACCATTCCGAAGTCCGCATCACACCACGTCGTACGTCGGCTTGGTTGGTGGCGGTACCTATCCGCAGCCCGGCGAGATATCGCTGGCACATAACGGTGTGCTTTTTCTTGATGAGCTGCCGGAATTCAAGCGTCAGGTTCTTGAAGTGCTGCGCCAGCCGATGGAAGACCGTATGGTGACTATAGCACGTGCCAAGCAGACGGTGGAGTTTCCGGCGAATTTCATGCTTGTGGCGGCCATGAATCCTTGTCCGTGCGGCTATTACAACCACCCGACGAAGGAGTGTACATGCAAGCCAGGACAGGTGGAGACGTATCTGTCAAGGATCTCAGGGCCTTTGCTTGACCGCATCGACTTGCATATCGAGACGTTTCCGATTTCATACGAGGAGCTTGCTCAGAAGAAACCAGGTGAGAAGAGTGCCGATGTTCGCGAGCGTGTCGTCAAAGCTAGGATGATACAGGTGAAGCGCTTCGCCGACGTGCCTGGCATTCACTGCAACGCTCAGATGACTGCAAAAATGATTCAAAAGTATTGCGAATTGGACGAGCAGTGCGGAATTTTGCTGAAAAACGCCATGGAACGATTAGGTCTTTCAGCCCGTGCCCGCGACAGAATCCTCAAGGTCTCACGCACAATTGCCGACCTTGCCGGCTCAGAAAAAATACAGCCCGAACACCTCGCAGAAGCTATTCAATATCGCAGTTTAGACAGAGACAACTGGGGAAAATAAGAATTTTTAAAAAAATTGATGTTTTTTATGCAAAATGTTAGAAAAATTTCTATCTTTGCAACGGAATTAAAGACTGGTATTTATGAAATACTCTGAGATTGAAAGGAAGCTCAAAAGAGCTGGGTGTTATTTTTTGTATGATGGTGACCATCCATATTGGTATAGTCCGATTACTGGAAATATTTTTCCATTAAGTCATCACAAATCGCAAGAGGCAAAATTTGGCACTTTGAAAGCTATTAGTAAACAATCTGGTGTTAAACTATAAAAATGAAAGACCATGAAAACAACCGCAATGATTGAGATTGGCAAAGATTTGACCTACGACATCTATACGGTGGATAATACCCTGGGTTTTATGTTGTTGGGTCAAGGAAACAGTATTACCGAGGCCAAACTCGATTTTTTGAAAAGTAAGAAAGACATGGAGACCATTTTTGTCAGAGAAGGTCGGCAATTTGATTTTGAAAACCTGGATTTTGAGTACAAATATGACACGGGATCGTTTTTGAGATATTCACCATTTACTCTGACATGGTTGGCGCATGCGACTGGCATCAATAAGAAGCAGTTAAGTCATTATACCACGGGTTTGCGTCATCCGAGTCGTCATACTTTGGAGAAAATTCAAACGGCAATATTAGGATTTGTTAAGGATTACCAACAAGTCGCTCTTGTCGATTAGTAGTTCATTCCAGACTTGTAAACAGATTTATAGTAAATTATTTTACTATTTTTGTCGCCGTTTCAAATTTTAGTCGTATCTTTGCAAATTATTTGATTGAATTTTGAAAAGATTTTGTTACTGGTTGATTAAGCAATGATTACGGATAATTTCAGAGTAGAGAGCGATTTGCTTGGCCCAAAACAGGTGCCAGCCGATGCGCTTTATGGCGTACAGACTGTTAGAGCAATAGAGAATTTCCACATAAGCGGTAACCTCATGTCGAGCTACCCTAACTTCATAAAAGGCATGGCTTTGACGAAAAAAGCTGCCGCCATAGCCAATTATGAGCTCGAGATGATCAGCCGCGAGCAATACGATGCCATCTGTCAGGCTTGTGATGAGCTTCTCGAAGGCAAGCATCATGACCAGTTCCCGATTGACATGATTCAAGGCGGAGCTGGCACTTCCACCAATATGTGCGCCAACGAGGTCATAGCCAACCGCGCCCTTGAAATCATGGGACACAAACGTGGAGAATACCAATATTGCTCACCAAACGACATCGTCAACGCTTCACAGTCAACCAACGACGCTTATCCGTGCGCGATACATCTCGCCATGGTGCTCGAACACGAGGCTTTCCTGCCACATCTTGTTGATTTGATAGGCTCTCTCGAAAAGAAAGCCGAAGAGTTTAAAAATGTCATCAAGATGGGGCGTACTCAGCTTCAAGATGCCGTCCCGATGACGCTCGGACAGACTTTCAGCGGCTTTGCCGCAGCACTACGCGGTGAGCTGAAGACCATCAACATGGCTGCACGCGAGTTCCTCGTTGTGAACATGGGAGCAACGGCTATCGGAACTGGTATCTGCTCCAAGCCAGGATATAGTGGCGCGTGTATCAACGCTTTACGCAAAATAACAGGCTGGAACATCACCCTCGCCGACAACCTCATAGAGGCGACGAGTGCCACCTCTTGCATGATTCAATACAGTGCCGCAATGAAACGTTTGTGCATCAAAATCAATAAGATGTGCAACGATTTGCGCCTGATGAGCTCGGGTCCGCGATGCGGTCTCAACGAAATCAACTTGCCACAACGTCAGCCAGGCTCGTCAATCATGCCGGGAAAGGTGAACCCTGTCATCCCGGAGGTGATGAACCAGATTTGTTACAAAATCATCGGCAACGAACTCACCATCACCCTCGCTTCCGACAACGGACAGCTCGAGTTGAACGTGATGGAACCTGTCATCGCATACAGCTTATTTGAGTCTATACACTTGTTAACCAATGGTTTGGATACATTGAGGAAGCTTTGTATCGAAGGTATCGAGGCCAACGCCGACCATTGCCGCAGGATGGTTGAAAACAGCATTGGCATAGTGACAATGCTTAACCCGATTATCGGCTACAAAGAGTCGACAAAAATTGCGAAAGAGGCAAGTGAGACTGGTCGTGGCGTGTATGAGCTCGTCCTCGAACACGGTCTTCTCACCAAAGAGCAGCTTGACCGCATTTTAAGGCCGGAAAATATGATAAAACCTGTGGAAATTAGACTTTAGTCTTTAGTCGTTAGTCTTTAGTATAATAGGGACTAAAATTGATTCTTTAGAACTCCACTATAAGTTTTAGGTTTAACTGTCTGCCAGTCAGATAGTTAGGTACGGCGTACTGCACATTGTACACGTCGGTGACCCACATGTAGGAGCTCACGTTGTTGACACCCAAGAGGTTGAACACTTCGAGGCTTATCCAGCAGTTTCTTATGTAATTCAATGGGTTGCGAGGATTCTTAAATGATGTCTCGTCGCCAATCAGTTGTTTGCTGAAGCCTAAATCGACGCGGCGATAAGGCGGTGTCCTGTATTTCTGCTGATAACGCTCGCTGTCAGGCGGTCCGAACGGCAATCCCGTTCCGAAAATGAGTTTCAGGTTGACCTTGAACGACGGAATTATAGGAAGGTAATCTTGGAAGAATATCGCGAAGTTGATGCGCTGGTCGGAAGGGCGGGGGATACCAGAGATGATGGTGTCGCGCACATAGTCGGCACCGTTATGTACCGCTGTCTGCGAGATGATATTGCCTTTGGAATCAATGAAATACTGGATATTTTCGGCCGTTTTCATAAACGAAAGTGATGCCCAGCTCTCGATGCCTTTCACAAACTCTCCGTTGATTTTGAAGTCGACACCGGTGGCATAACCCGTGGCTTTCTGGTCGGCGTAATACCTTATTCTTATATTGTCGACTTCGTAAGGGATGATGTCTTTGAGATATTTGTAATATATCTCCGATGTAAGCATGAACGGGCGATCCCAGGCGACGAACTGGTATTCGTGGCCGAGCACTATCTGATATGATTTCTGCACAGAAGCATATTCTTTGTCGACCAGACTGCCGTCGAACATACGAATCTCACGGTAGAATGGGGGCTGCACGTATTCACCTCCCGACAATCTGAATGTCATGTTGGGGCGTTTCTCGGGCTTGAAGGCTATACCGACACGCGGGCTGATATGCACCGAGTTGTTGTAACCCCAGTAGTTGGCACGAAGTCCGGCTGTCAGCACCCAGATGTTGCCTTTCTCTGATTCAAACTGCCATGAGTTTTGCAGATAACCATCTAAGGTGTTGATATACAATTCGTTATGGGCGTGTGCGACATCCTTCAACTCAAGTGGCGTCTGCATCGGGTTGTTCGGGTTCAAGATGGAATCGACGAAATGTGGCTGGGTGTAACCTGCCGAGTCACTCATCTCCCATTCGTTGACGATGTCGTCGAACATCTGGTTTTGGTAACGAACGCCCCATTTCAAGACGTTGTCGTTGTATTTGTAGGCGCCTTTGTGGTCGAGGCTATAAACACGTGAGTAGAATGAGTTCCTTGCGTGCTCGATATACGTTCCAACTCCTTGATTAGCAACCACATCGCCATATTCTTCGCTTCCTGGGTTAGTCTCCAAAAGACCAATCCAATACTGTCCCTGAATGTCGTAGGTCTCAGATTCCACTGTGGAGAACGCTGAGCCGATGAGTTTGAGGTTAAGATCTTCGTTCGGACTGAAGTTCAATGTCACAGCACCCAGTCCTGTGGTGTATTTGCTGAGTTCCTGGCCGTCGAAATATATCTTCAGTCGGTACGATGCCTGCAAGTTGCCGAAGTCGGTCTCGCGAGTGGTCGGTATCATGAGATAGCTGTTGCGTGAGTAGTATCCGAGGGCTGAGATTTCGAACCGTGGCGAGATGTTGTATGTTATAAGTCCTTGAACGTCAGCGAAGTTTGGCTGATAGTCGGCCTTGGTGTCCATTTTGCCGAGCAGATATTTCGTGTTTTTGTAACGTGCTCCGATGAGGTAGCTCATCTTGTTTTTGAACGCCATGCCTTCGGCGTGTGCCTCGGCGCCTAACAAGCTGAGTGTCAACGACCCCGCTGGTATGATAGGCTTTTTGTATGTGATGTCGAGCACCGACGAGAGCTTGTCGCCATATTCCGCTGCGAAGCCGCCTGCCGAGAAGTCGATGTTTGAGACGAGTCTCGAGTTGATGAAGCTGAGACCTTCCTGTTGGCCGGTGCCTACCAGAAACGGTTTGTATATCTCTATTCCGTTGACGTAGATGAGGTTTTCGTCGAAATTGCCGCCTCGCACGTTGTATTGTGAGCTCAGCTCGTTGGTAGAGCTCACACCTGCGAGTGTCTTCACCAGGTCTTCCACGCCACCTGCGCCTGCCGATGGCAGCAGCACCGTCTCCTTGGCATCAAGCCTCGTGATTGTTGACGATTTGATGGATTGATCCTGCACCATCATCTCGGGCAACATCGTCGAGGCGAGTATCATCGTCACGTTGTGACTGCGCCGTTCGCCGGGTTTCACGCTCGTTTGCAGCCGCACCTCCTCGAATCCGACGTACGAAAACACTATATTCACCAAGGTGTCGGATGGCAGCCTCAACGTATAGCTTCCTCGCGAGTCGGAGACCACGCCATACGGTGTGTTTTGCACCGCCACGTTGACAAACTCGATGGCTTTGCCGCTTTCATCGGTTATTTTTCCATACAACACGCCGTCCTGCTTCTGTCCGAAGACAAAAGAGGGAAGGAGGATTAATATGAAAAACAACAGTTTCTTCATCATGTTTCCGTCATTTCGAGTGAAGCGAAGCGGAATCGAGACCTGAGCTTGCGAAAGCATTCACCTCTGGTGAATAAATCTCATCCATTTTTTGTAGGAGGTTTCTCCGCTACGGTCGAAATGACAGTTAATTATAACGTTAGTTTTGCTTTTTTATTACATAAAAAAAGCCGCCTTGATGCAGACGGCTTCTTTTTCAAATAGTCATATCTTACCAGCGGTTGAGGTTACCATCTTTTGCTGCGTCGATCATTGCCTGATAAACGCCTTTCTTGTCAATGGTGCGCAAACCTGCTGCAGAAACTTTCAAAACTACCCATTCATCCCACTCTGGAACGTAGAATCTCTTGATCTTCAAGTTAGGACTGAAAGTTCTCTTGGTCTTTCTGTTTGAGTGTGAAACGTTGTTTCCACTGATGACCTTCTTACCTGTAATCTGACAAATTCTTGACATTTTTCTAATATTTTTTGTTCTTATTTCCTTTTACGAAACGGACTGCAAAAATACAACTTTTTTTGAAACGAAAAACATTTTTTTGAAAAAATTATTTTTCATCGTCATTTCGACCGAAATGGAACGGAGTGGCCACTACGCTTCGCTCCGGTCGAAATGACGTGGTGGTATGTTCGTTCCGCTCTAAATGACGGTAGCAGAGAGGCTAATTATTGATAATTCGGGGAGATTTGTGGTGATTCATGTCGAAAAATAGTAAAAAATTTCTGCTTTTTCTGCGATTTCTGCGTGGAAATTTGTATTTTTGCGCTTTAAAACTTAAAAACATGATGAAAATCCCAATGGTTGACCTTGTTGGTCAATATAACAAAATCAAGCCTGAGGTGGATGCAGCCATCCAGCAGATTTTATCGACGGGCGGCTTTATCGGCGGTCCTTTCGTACAGAAATTCCAAGAAGATTTACAGGAATACCTCAATGTGAAACACGTGATTCCTTGCGCCAACGGCACCGACGCTTTGCAGGTTGCCATGATGGGTCTCGGCTTGAAGCCCGGCGACGAGGTCATCACCACTTCGTTCACTTTCATCGCGACAGCTGAGGTGGTCGCCTTGCTGCGTCTCACTCCAGTGGTGGTGGATGTCGATATGGAGACCTACTGCATTGATCCTGAAGCTGTTGAGAAGGCTATTACTCCTCGCACAAAGGCTATCGTGCCGGTGCATCTGTTCGGCCAATGCGCCAATATGGACGCCATCATGGACATCGCAAAACGCCATAACCTCTATGTCGTTGAAGACAATGCACAGGCTATCGGCGCTCATTACACATTCAAAGACGGCACTGTGAAGAAGTCGGGAACAATCGGAAACATCGGCTGCACCTCGTTCTTCCCGTCGAAGAACCTCGGATGCTACGGTGACGGTGGTGCTATCTTCACCAATGACGACGCTCTCGCCGACATGATGCGCGTGGTTGTGAACCATGGCATGAAGGTGCGTTATTATCATGATTATGTGGGCGTTAACTCACGTCTCGACGCTATCCAGGCGGCAGTTCTCGACATCAAATTGAAACATCTCGACGAATATATCAAGGCGCGCCAGTATGCTGCGGCATATTACGAGAAGGCGTTTGCCCAGACCGACAAGATCATCACACCTAAGACGGCTCCGTTCACCGACCACGTCTATCATCAGTATGTGGTGGTTCTCAAGGGTTTGGATCGCGCCAAGGTTATGGAGCATCTGCAGTCGAAAGGCATAGCATGTGCCATCTACTACCCTGTGGCACTTCACATGCAGAAGGCCTACGCCGACCCGCGTTACAAGAAAGGCGACTTCCCTGTTTGCGAGTACCTCTGCGACCACGTTATGGCTTTCCCTATCCACACAGAGTTCACCGACGAGCAGCTGAAGTACGTCACCGACGCAGTGCTGGAGATGTGCTAATACTTTGGTTATGTCTGCGCAGACACTTATATCGCAACTTTCGCCCTATCTTTTCTGGGACATCGACATCAATCTTTTTGATGCCGAAAAAAACTCTGCGCAGTTGATACAGCGTGTTTTGGAGTGTGGCGAGCTTGCCGATTGGTGTCTGGTACGCGATTTTTATGGCATTGATCGCATCGTAAGTGATTGTAAATCATTGCGAACACTCAGCCCTAAGGCGTTGTCGTTTATCTGTGCTATTTCCGATACAAAAAAGGAGGATTACAGATGTTACACTATGAGACAATACACCCAGCGACACTGGAGTTACTGAAAAACCTGTCATCGCGCAAGGAATTTCAAGGGATGCGACTCGTTGGTGGTACGTCTCTTGCCTTGCAGTATGGGCATCGCAAGTCGGTTGATTTGGATTTTTTCGGGAAAATGAGTGCTTCTCAGGATGAAATCATTGAAATGGCAAGGAATCTTGGTGACCTCAAAATTTTCAACAAGACAAAGTTGATTCTTCAATTTGTTTTGAATAATGTGAGAATAGATGTTGTTGATTATGGAAATTATGCATGGATTGACGAACCGGTGATTGAGAATGGCATCACTCTTGCATCTGCCAAAGACATAGCAGCATTGAAAATCAATGCAATAGAAGGTCGAGGCACCAAAAAGGATTTTGTTGACATCAGCGAGTTGCTAAAGCATTTCAAGTTTTCGGAAATACTTGATTTTTATATGCAAAAGTATCCGGATTATTCCCTGTTTCAGGCTTTGTTGAGTTTGACATATTTCGAAGATGCTGAAAGCCAAGCGATGCCGGTTATGTTGATTTCAGATACCTGGGATGAGATAAAGGAGAAGATTAGGGAAGAGGTGAGGAAGTATCAGAGAGATAATTAACCGACGAGCAGCACGCTCAACAACTCGTTGGCAAGTTCCTGCTTCGTTGGGTGGATGACAATTCAAACTGTAAAGATACAACTTTTAGATAAAAGATAAGAGAGAAAATATAAAAAAGCCCTCAAAACTTGACTTGACAGAGGTTTTGAGGGTGAAAAAAATCTTTTAGTTTTAGTTCTCAACTCTTATGGGGCGGACATGACAACGACAGTATACAGGTCTATATGTCCCTTGATATGAATATGTCCCATTTTCTCCTTGAGTCGTGCTAGTTCCATCCCAAAAATGGATTTTTATATGATTGCCGCTAGTATGTAGGGTTGAAGAATGATAAACTGGATGGTATTCTGACGTATTACCGTTTACATAAGAATAACTCCAACCTCCAATTGCCTCATAATTTTGATACATTGTAAGCAATTCTTCTTGAGTAGGCATTCGCCAATCTGAATAACCATAAAGCGTAAGATTGTTGCAATATGCATTAGCATCGTTCCATGAAATATATTGATAATAACTATTTTCAGGGTCCGGAATTGTATGTGGGTCTGGAGCTACTCTATATACATGGCCATTGAATGAAAAAGTTGGAAGTTCATAATAATCCTTATTCATAATAAATTCATCTCCATAAGTGGTGCCGTTTGCATTAGTTGCATATGCTCGTATATAATAAGTACTAACACCTTCATTTAATGAAAAAGAAGAAGTGAAAAAGCCCAAACCAGAACCATTAGTAGTATGACTATAATTGGATGTTAAGTCAGGATTCGGCAAAGACCCATAACAAATGCCACGTACAGTAACTGGAAATCCGCCATCGCTTGTGACATTGCCACCAGTAGTCACTGTTGTACCATTCAGGGATGGTGCTGTTGTCGTAACTACGGGTAGGCCTGTTGCTGTTGTGAATGATCTTTCCTCACCATAATAGGTTCCTAACTGATTCACAGCGTAGGCGCGCACATAATAAAGAGTATTGATGGAAAGCCCAGACATAGTGCTTGTAAACAGGCCAGTTCCGGAGCCATCGGTAGTATGATTGTTTGCAATTGTTGGATTATGTCCAGTACCCCAGCACACTCCTTTGGCTGTAATTGGAAGATTGTTATCCGTAGTAACAGTGGCATTTCCTCCACATGAAGCACTTGTGGGGGTAACACCAGTTACATTTGTAGTAGAAACAGTAATAATGCCAGAAGTAGTGGTAAAACTTTTGTCCTCACCATAGGCTGTACCTTTTGAATTAGTAGCATAGGCACGTACATGATAAGTTGTGGCATTTTGGAGATTATCCATCATACTATAAAACTCACCTGTTCCTGAGCCATTAGACGTGTGGTCATCATCAATTGTTGGGTTTTGAACCAAGCTCCAGCAAATTCCTCTTGCAGTCACTGCAAATCCATTATCAGATGTCACAACACCTCCACAAGTTGCCGAAAGAGGATGAACACTAGTAATATCTTTGGTTGTAATAACAGGCAAACCTGTAGTAGTGTTAAAGTTCTTTTCTTCACCATAATATGTGCCATGCATGTTTGTTGCATAAGCCCTTACATAATATGTTGTGTTGATCTCAAGATTTGTTAAATTGCTAGAAAATGATCCTGTTCCATATCCATCAGTAGTATGAATGCCATTGATATCGGGAGTATGAGAGGTTCCCCAGCATACTCCACGAGCCATAATTTCAGCAACCCCAGAATATGTTATAGATCCTCCTGTTCTTGCAGTTGTCGATGTTATATCAACAACTTCAGCTGTAGTTACATTGGGCCAGTTGCTAGGATCACTATTATCATAATAAACTATATCTCTATAGTCATAACTTTCTTGACCAAATCCTTTCAATTCTTCTTTAACTGATGAGTATCCTTGACAATCAAGTTGTAATGAATATTGATCGTCTATTGCATCAAAATCAACTCTGAATTCAAAACGTCCGTCATTGCCTGTAACTTGTGATGCATGCACATGGGAACCGTCGGTAACACTTACTGTAACTCCTTCAATTGGTTTGTTTTGACTTTTTTCAATAACACGGCCTTTATAAATAGTGTTCGGATGAAGTCCTAATTTTGCCGGATCTTTCACACAACCAATAAATATTATTAATACAATTGTGAATATAGTTATTATTATCTTTTTCATAACGTCAGAAATTATATGTTAAACTAACTCCGCAAGCCAAATCATAATTAGTTGGCATAACGGTTGGATTTAATGCATAACTGCGTTTTTTGTACTTTGGCTTGGCGGTATAGGCCCTATAAAGATTAATGGCATACACTGCAGCGGCGGCACCCCAACAAATTGTATTGGCTTTTTTCATATTGTTATAATTGTCTTTTGCAGCCATATAATCTTTATAATTGGTGTTGACATCTTTCATGATGTTTGCTTGCTTTTCTGCATTGGAATATGTATAATAAACACCTCCAAGACATGCAAGTTCCGCTACCAGCGTTATTACACCTTCAGTATAACGACGCTTGCCCATCTGCCCCAAACCCGGTATAAATACAGATTTCAGCAATGCCGGACCGTTTCTGTATTGTTTCACATCAAAACAGCCCTCGAAATCATAGTCAAAATCCACTATGATATTGCCAGCTTTTGCTACTTGACAAAGTATGTAAATGCGATAACCATCTTTGTTTCTTTCACCGTATTCGCAAATTTTATTAATAGGTATGTTGTACTGGGATGAAATCACTTCAAAAGATGTACCATTTTGTACAGCATTATTAATCTCATCAGAATTTATAGGTTGGCCAAGTCGCATTGCCGTTGAAAGGAAAAGCCTTGCAAAGGCCTGGTTTCTTGCTTCTCGTTCAGTTGGTGCTGTAGCTGCTTCAACAACATAAAAGTAAGTGTTATTTGACGGCTTCGGTTTGTTGTAAATCCAACCTGGCTTTTCTTGGGCAAATGAAGCTATAGCTAAAAATGCCAAAAACATTGTTATAATGATTCTTTTTTTCATGCTTTTTATTAATTAATTTTATTCACATTTTGTGAAAGTCTCAAATTGAGGGTCATCGAGAGAATTGTTAGCCACCTGCCAAAGCACGTAAAGCTTGATTTTGTTGGATGTTACAACTCTTTCTTCATATTCGCACACTTTGTTAATCGGTATCCTAATCTGTCCCGAATCGGTCGAAATGGCCTCTACTACTCCTTTTTTTATCGTTTCCTGATCGGTGGTGCTGATATTAACGCCAATTCCTGAAAGTTTGGAATAGCTTTCATATACGGCCATCGCAAATGCTTCTGCATAAGCATCTTTATAATTGCGTCCTTCGGCAACAGTGACACGGTAATAAAAGTTTCCACTTTTAGGTGTAGGCAGGTTTTTGACCCAATATGGGGCTTGGGCATTCGTTTTTAACGCCCAAGCCATCAAAACTATGACAACTAATAATAGTCGTTTCATGATTTTATTCTATTTGTTGCCTTGTTTCTCAAGATATTCCTCTGCATATTTCCTGAACTGGTCGCGGTGGAATTGTATCTCTATTTCCTCATCATTTGAAATAGCCTCGGTTGCTTTGTTCACTATTTCCTTTTTTGAGATTTGGATAGCGTAATATGCGCGATAGTTCCCATCTTGAAGTTTTACGAGATCTTCACATACTTTGTCGGCATTGTTCAGCATTTGGTCAATTACTGTATTAAATTCATTTTCAATGATACCCTGAACTTTGTCTGATGATGCATTGCCAGAAACACTTCGGCTATAGTCTGAAGCCAAGCCTTTTACAACACCATTCAAACGTTCTTTAACCATTGACTGTGCTTCTTTTACGGCTGCTTTACGTGCCATTTGAGGATTCAAAGCCGTACCGATGCCAAGGTCTCTGTAATAATCATCGTCATCATAAGATGCATCAACACAAGGGATTACGATAGATACTCCCTCTTGCATTCTTTGATTCTGTTGTTGAGGTTGATTGTTAACCATCTGTTTGTTGCTTCCGCAGCTTGCGAATGCGATGGCGAAAATTGCTGCCATTCCAAGTAAATGTAACTTTTTCATGATTTAAAGTTTTTAATTGTAAATAATAAGTTGTTTATAGAATAATGTTTAAATACTCATTTTAGTAGCTGGTATAAACGATAGCGATTATCATCGCGAAGACCAAATTATAGAGAATCTTCATAATTATAAAATTAACAAGTTATATACTCCGCAAAGTTACACCTAACATATTAAAAATCAAAATATTATCCGTACCTTTTGCGGTCAATAAACGTTAATTTAAATTCGAAATAATTGGAATTATAGTTCACAATGGGAACTATACACCTTTATTAATATGGTCTCTGTAAAACTCTGTGCAGTCCTCAAAGAAATCATGGTCCAACGCCTTGCTTATCTGAAAAAGCAGGTCGGTGTTTATCCAAGGTCGCATAAACAATTTGTAAAGGTTCTCACGCGAACAGTTCACCTGCAACGACAGCCAAGTGATGCTCCGCCCTTGGCGCAACAATTCGGCCTTGATAAGCTTCCCGATGTGAAACTGGCCTTCCTGATAATGGTGATGTCTGCTCATGTCGCCCGCCTTTCCGAACCACGTCCTGCAAGCAACAAAAAAGGCGTTCACCGTTTGTCGCTTATCCCTATTGAAGGCGTCTGGAATAGCCCAAGTGTGAACAAGCTAAAACAGTTCACGCCTGTAGCGTGAACTTCGCCTGCTTGTCATCACACTTTTCAGTTTTCCAGACTTCTCAATAGGATAACAAGAGCGTATAGTCCTAAATTATTATTGTCTTATCTTTTTTTCTTATTACGATGCTTTATTAATGCAACTGCAAATATACAAAAAAGTATAATACGATTGAAAAAGTTTATTTTTTGTATAAAAAACGTAGAGGCGTCATAATATGGCGTCTCTACGTTAAGATTTCTCCATTACGCTTCGCTCCGGTCGAAATGACGGGGAAAGAAACGGATTAGAAGAACATCACTCCGTTGTTCTTCACCTTGGCGTTGTCAAGCATTGCTGAGTAGTGTGAGCCGTTGAGGATGGCGTTGTTGAACTTCGACACGTACTCTTTGCGGATAGCGTCAAAGTCGGTTGCGCCGGCTTCTGTAGATGTTGTAGCCATCACGATAGCGAAAGCGTTGCCGCCCTCAATAGGAGCTGAGTAAACGCCGATTGGCATACCCATTGTGGTGCCGCCCATCTTCTCTTCAACACCGAAGCTGCCGAAGCCACGGCCTTCCATGGTGATGTTCTCGACAGTCGTCTTCTCGCCGTTGAGCTCTTTTATCATCTTGTCGTAGTTGTTGCCGTAAGCCTTGGCTTTCTCAGCAATCATCTCGCCTTTCTTGGCTTTTCTGATCTGAACGGCGTTACGCTCGATGAGGTCTTCGTATGGGATGTAGCCTTCAGGGACAATCTTGGTCAGAACGGCCACAACGTACATGTTTTCAAGCTCAAACACCTTCGACATGTCACCAATCTTGGTGTTGTCGTTGAATGCCCAACGCACAATCTCGCGCGGGTTGCTGATGCCGGCGATGCGGTTGGTGTTCTCGCGGATGCTCTGGAAAGTACGTTTGTTCAAGCCCTGTGCCTCGATGGCTGCGTTGAACTGCTCCTGTGTCTTGTTCTCGGTGACGAACTTGTTGACCTCGGCGAAGATGGCCTGGTCGGTCACTGTGCTGACTGTGATGTCGCGTGAAACCACTGCAACCTGTGCCCACAAGGTGTCGTTACGCATCTCTTTGCCCATGATTCTTGCGATGTTGAACGCTTCGTTCTCCTCGTAAGGACCGTAAACGAAACCGACTTCATGGTCGACGATGGCCTTCTCAAGGTCGGCGTTATAGTCGGTGGTCTTGTGCCATTCCTCGTCAATCATGCTGTCTGAGTTGTTTGCGACGTAGCCTGCCACGTTCTCGACCTGTGCGAAGTCAGCTTTTCTGTTTTCAACAAAAGTCTTTGCGCTGGCTCTGTCGGCTTCTGACGGCTTAACATCAAAAACCACATAGTCGATGCCGCGCATAGCGTCGGTAGGATATTTGGTCTTGTATGTGTCGTAGTATTTCTTGTTGTCCTGGTCGGTCACAACGACTGTTGAATCAGGGATTGAGGTGTAGCGCACTGCATAAACCTCAGCGTTTCTCTTGAGATTCTTGTTGTCATTGTAGCGGTCGGCAAGTTTCTTAGGAAGATAGAAAGCGTGTTTGAGAAGGCTCTCATATTTTGTGTTCATGACATCTTCCTCGATGGCGTTCACGAAGTTGTTCCACTGCTCGCGTGTCTCCTGGCCGTAAGTGCCGTTTTCAACATCATTGATGTAGGAAATCAAAGCGTCTCTGTCGAAATTGCCGTCTTTGTCTTTGAAGCTGTTAAGCACGTACTGGTTAGGTTTCTCGCCAATGAAGTTGTCGGTGAGTTCATCTTTTGAAACGCCAAGGCCGAGGGCTTTGTACTGGTCTTCCATGATGATTTCGCGGATCATCTGGTCCAGAGTCTGCTGACGGACGCTGAAAGCCTGGTCGTTTGACAGGTTACCATACATTCTCTTCTGATACTGAATGTTCTGTTCAGCTCTGTTGGTAAAGTCCTGATAAGTGATTTTTTCTCCATTCACAACCGCCACATCGGTCTGTCTTCTCTTGTTGGTGCTTTTGAACAAGTCACCCAAAACGAAAGCTAAAAGAGCCAAACCGATGATAATCACTAAAATACCATAGTGTTGTCTGATTTTTCCAATTGCTGCCATAGTTCTATTTATTTTTCTTAATATTCTTATAATTTTTAGCCTGCAAATTTACGACAAAATTTAATATATTTGACATTTTTAATAAAAAATGTGCTAACTCATTGATTACTTTTGATTTCCACTTCTTCAAGTTTGGTGTCGGAGGCTTTTAAAATCTTGAAAACATAGTCTCCGATGACGATTTCTTCGCCAGTTTGTGGAATACTTTCGTGATAATGTATGATATAGCCCGCCAAGGTCTCGTAGTCGTCCGACTCCGGGAAATCGTATTTGTAGGTCTTGTTGAGGTAGTCGATTTCGAGTCGTGCCGAGAAGATGCGGTCGTTGTCGTCGATGGTCTTCTCGATGTCGTCCTCCTCGTCGTATTCGTCTTCTATTTCGCCAAAAATCTCTTCCACCAGGTCCTCGATGGTGATGATGCCTGCGGTTCCTCCGAACTCGTCGACCACCACGGCAATGCTCTGACGCGTTTTCGACAGATGTTGCAGCAGGTCCTGTGCCCCGTAAGTCTCGGGATAGAAGTCGATCTGACGCACTTTTTTCTTGATGCTGTTGGCTTTCTTCAGAAGGTCGTTGATGTGGATGTAGCCTACGATATTGTCGATATTGTCTTCATACACAATGAGTTTGGAGTGTTTTGTCTCTTCGAAGATGCGTTTCACTTCGTCCATCGACTCTTTTATCTCGACGGCCACGATTTCGTTGCGCGGCTGCATGCATTCGCGAAGCTTAACCGTTTGAAAATCAATGGCATTTTGAAATAATTCAAGACCTTGTTGTATGTCCTCGTTCTCTTCGTCGTTTTCGGCGTATTCTTTGAGATATTCGTTCAAATCGACAGGGCTGAGTTTATAATCTTCAGGTTTGATTTGCATTCTGAAGATATATCTGATGATAAACTCTGATATGCCTATGTATATGATAATCAACGGGTAAAGGATGATGAAAAACACCATCATCGGGATGGCCATCACGTTCATCAGCTTGTTGGGGTTGATGCGGAACAGTGTCTTGGGGATGAACTCTGCGATGAAAAGGACCAACAGTGTCGAGATTATCGTCTGGCATAGCAAGATGGTGAATTCGTTGGTTATTGCAGTAGGTAAAACGTTGATAATCACTGGTTCCAGAAGCTTGGCCATAGCGATGCCGTATACCACGTTGGCGATGTTGTTGCCCAATAGTATGCAGCCCATGAATTGTGATTGGTGTTTCACAAAATGGGTGATGAGCTTGGCTGAGAAGTGGTTTTTCTTGAGGTCGAGCTCGAGTTTGAGTCGGTTAGAGCTCAAAAATGATATCTCGACGCCGGAAAAGAGTGCCGAAGCCAGCAGTGATGCTATGACAACTATCCAGTTACTGCTCATCTTCTTCCAATTCAATAGTGGCTCTGATGCCGAAAATCTCTCGTCGTGTGAAGCTTTCGTTGGCTGTCATGCTGTCGCCGAAAATAATCTTGTCGGGACTTGAGATCTTGACCATGCATCCGGTGTACAGTCGTTTAGCTTTCTGATCCCAGAACAGGTTCTCTGTCTCCAGAAGCTCTTGGGTGTCATTGTTTTCGACCACCACGTTATGTCTTGCCATCATCAGCTCGCGGCGTTCGTAGTTAACGCCGTAGTCACCGCTAATTATTGCGGCGGGTGCGGTGTCGCCGTCATAGATATATACCACGAAACCCTTTGGAAACTCAAGCATTGAGCTGTCTTGTTCGTCAACGCTACGCATCACCGGGGCTACCAGCTTGGCTGTCATGCGGCCCGAGTCGCTGCGTATGACCTCCACGTCGTATGCCATCAGTCCTGAAATGGTGTCATAGTCGATGAACTGTTTGACTTTCTCCATCGAGTTCTCACAAGAAATCAACATCACAGCATGCGCTATGATGTTGATTCCCAATAATATATTTATCAGTCTTTTCAATTATTTGAAAATCTTGCTTTTGTAGTCTCGTTGATCCAGCAGCCCACCTCGTAGGTGTCGCCTTCAAACACGTTGTAGAAGAATGCGTCTTCGCTGGTCGGGAACATCTTCGAGTAGTCTCTAATCATTTCGTTAGCTTTCGATGCTATTGACGGGTCGACTCTCTTGGCTTGTTCGAATTTGTCGACAGCGGCCCAGAGCACTGCTTTAGCGTGGAGCGGGTCTTTGTTGCAATCCTTGCCGCTTGAGGCGTAGAGGTAGCCGATGATCATGTAAGGCTCACCGTCGGTCTTGTCGAGTTCGATGGCTTTTCTTGCGTATGCGCGGCCTTGTTCCCATTTGCCTTCCTTGAGCATGATTTGTGCGAGGTATTTGTAAGCCTGTTCAGCTGATTTTGTGTCCTGTGACTTTGTTGCTTCGACGAGGTAGCTGGTAGCCTTGCCGTATTCCTGGTCGGCGAGGTATCTCTTGCCGATGAAGTATGCTGACTCAGGTGAAGGGTTGAGGCGGTGCAATTTGATTGCCACATTGAGGTAGAGGTCTGACTTGTCGCAGTTTCTTGCGGCGAGCACTGTGGCGATCTTGTTGAGGAGCTCAATGTTGTCAGGGTCAGCATCGTATTTCTTCTGATAGATACGGACGAGGTCTTCGCAGTTGGCGTAAGGCTGCACCATGCCTTCGAGGTTAGCCTTGGTCTGTGTGAAGTTTTCAATGAGTTTCTCGTTGTTTTCCTCGGTGTATCTGTTTATGTTGAATTCGGTGATGTCCATGAGGTGACTGTATTCGTCGAGGATGACCGACTCGTCAAGCTTTCCGGCTTTCACCATGTTTATGATGGTGGTGAAATAAGCGTCGATGAAGGCGTAGTTGGTGTTGTTTTCATCGATCTCGATAGCTTCTTTCAAGGCGTTGTAAGCCTGTTCCATACGTGAAGGGTAGGCCATGAGGTCGACACCCATACGTCCTTTGATGTTACCGATCTGGTTGCCGGCTTTGGTCTTCGGGAAGTATTGGATACGTGCCTCGTACACCATTACGAGTGTGTCGATGTATTTTTCTTTCAAAGCTTCGTCTTTGGTGCCTCTCACGAGGGCGTTGTTGACGATTTTCACACCGTCGGTGAGTGTTCTCTCCTTGTAGCCTGGACATGCGAGGAACACTTTTCTCCATGATGTGATCATGACAGGGTTGGCTGTTGAGGCCTTGCCGTCCCATTGTTTGTAAGCTTCTCTGTAAACAGAGATGTCAGCGTCGCATTCGCTATTCTGTGCAAATGCCATTGTTGACATGCAGATAACTGCGCTGAGGATTAAAAAATTTCTGAATTTCATTTTTTTATTTTTTTATGTTATTTATATCTTCGTTTTACGAACCATCTGTCGTGTATTGAAACGCCGAACGAGATGTTGAAATAGGTGTCCTCGATGAGGTTGCTTTGTGTCGTGCCCATTTTTCCGAACTCGAAGGCGAAGTTAAGCATTGTCATGGAGCGGAGGATAGGCATGCCAAAGCCGAGACTGACGCCGTATTTGTTTACTGACTGTCCGTAGATATTGAATATCGTCTGGTCGTAATGGATTCCGGCGCGGTATGTCATCTTTTTGAAATAGTTGGAGACGCTGGTGTTTGCTGGTGAGTAGCTGCCGCCAATCACGATAGTCCAGCAGTTTTGGATTGAGTCGGATACTCCGTTCATTGTATAGTCTGCCCAGTTGCCCCAGGTGAAGTCGGCACCTACGAGCCAGCGGTCGCCTTTTTTCAGTGTGATGCCACTTCCGAAGCTTTGCGGATAGTGGATGTTGACACGTTGCATTGTGCTGTATGCGATGGTGTCGATAGGTGTTTCGGTGGTGGCTGTGGTGTTGTAGCCTTTGAACATGGTTCTGATGAAGTTGTCGCGGTGACCTTTCCAGTTGGTCGGGATGCCGTAGGTGAGTCCGACGCTCAGTTGGTAATCGTTTTTAAAATTGTATTTATAGATTAGGCCAAGTGAGAAATTCAACTCGCTTATCATCAGCCGTTCGGAGCGTCTGACGTTCAGGAACTCGTTATTATATGGGAAATACAATGTCGTCTGGTCGGTGATGTTTCCGAAGATGTAGTCCATTCTCACACCGAGTGAAAGGCCTTTATAGACCTTGAAGCCGTTTGCCCAATAAAACTTGTTCAGACCTCCATATCCTTCATAATCGGTGTTATACGGATACATCCATTCGTATTCGGCTTTTGAGATATAGTCGCGGCTGCTGAAAGGGGTGAATCCGAGGCCGGTCTTCCACCATTTTGTGATGCCGAAGCCGATGTCGAAGAAGTCGAAGTTTGCGTCGGAGCCTTTTTCGATTTGGTCGGCGGCACGGAATGTGGAGTAGCGCATATAGAAGCCTGCGTCGAGGAGGAATGTCAGCGAGTCGATTTCGGCGTATGCCGCAGGGTTTGTGTTGTTGAGCATGTGTTTGCCGTCCATGGCGACAGAGAGGCCGCCCATGCCTTGCAGTGCGGTGTTCGTCTTGTTGGTGTTTGTTGAACCAAGGCCGAAACGTGAGTATGGCGAGGCGATATCATTTTGCGCAAAAACGCCGTATGTTGTCACGAAAATCATGACAACTAAAAACAGCATTTTTTGTAACTTATTGAATATCATTATATTCTAAAATAAACCTTAAGCCGTTAAACATAAAGTTTGAACTTGCAAAGGTACAAAAATCTAACTTAGATTGCAAGAAAATATTGTCACCTCCTGTGATAAAAACATTTAAGTCGTTGAATTTCAATGAGTAAAGATTGACAAATTCTTTTATTTCGTATAAAACTCCGAGTTGCACGCCGCTTTGCAGGCACTCGATGGTGTTATCGCAGATTATTTTGAGGTCATCGTTGGTGGGGGAGCAGAGTGGGAGCAGGGCGGTATGTTCATGCATGGCTTTGAAGCGTAGGCTCATACCCGGGCTGATGGGGCCGCCGAGGTGTCGGTCGTCGGCAGTGAGGATGTCGTAAGTGATGCACGTCCCGATGTCGATGACGAGGCTGTTTTGGTGTGGTTTCTCAGCGTAGGCGGCAGCAACCAGGGCGAGGCGGTCGGCTCCTATCTGTGATTTCGCTTTGTAAGTCAGTGAAAAAGGCAGTCTGGTCGCACTTGACAACACTAACACTTCGAGTTCTCCGAGAGCTTGGAGGCATTCCTGCGTTTTCCCGCCGACGGAGGAGATGATACCTTTATTAATATAAGGGTATTTTTTTAAAAGATGTTTCAGGTCGTCGCTTTCGGGTTGAAAAACGTCGGTTTCCACGATGTTTTTGTCGTGAAACACGGCGTATTTTGCCTTTGTGTTGCCGATATCTATGGTTAGAATGTCGTTCATTTCTTTATAAAACAGGGTGCAAAGATATTGAAAATGAGTGAATTATTTGGTATTTTTGAAAAAAAATTAAAAAAAATGTTTTTTCTTGTTTTGGTATTAAAAATTGTTGTATCTTTGCAGCGCGAAAAAAGGGGTACCATAGCTCAGTTGGTAGAGCAACGGACTGAAAATCCGTGTGTCGCTGGTTCAACTCCCGCTGGTACCACGCAAAACGCTGATTCTCAATGAGTCAGCGTTTTTTTATTGCAAAATTTTGAACATTTTTTGAACTATAATGTACCCTAGAATTGAGAGTAAGAGTTAAGGTGAAAAATGAGTGGTTTTGCAGGGAATAAAAACGTTAGGGGAAATGACAACAAAACGAAGGAAATTCACGAACAAATTCAAGGCCATGGTTGCCTTGGCTGCAATAACAACAAATTATTAATCCGTACCCATGAAGCTGCTTGATGTTTCACTTTAATTCACTATATTTGCAGTCTCAATTAATGGGTACATTATAATTTCGGATAACCTTTGAAATAATCTCCCACTGCGATGGAATCTACATTGATGAGCAGAGTGTATTCGTACGTCCTTGGCTTTGTGAAGCTATTGTGCCCTTGTTTGACAATAGCCAAAGAATCCTTGTCTTGTTTTGGACCCGTGTATGCTTTTTGTATTCCGCAGGAACAAAACAGCAGCGAGAGGGTGATGCAGATTAATAATGATTTTTTCATTGGATTTGTTTATTGTTAATTATGTTTTGATAAGAATTATTATTCCGGATTCAGCATGTATTCCGCTTCTTTCCTTTTTGACACTTCACCGTATAGATTAGTGAGACCGTTTTGAAAATCTTCCCAATGGTTGTTTATAATTTCTTCTAAAGGAAACATTTCAGCGCCCCAGCGAGTGTTAACTATTATGTATATGTTATTTTCTGACAAATTAATACCATATATGAAAGAACAATAATAAGGTTTTCTAATTTTAAAAATAATATCAACAGATTTATTAATTAAAAAATGAGTCGGATCGCAAGATGCACAAACCAGATTCTCACGATATGGCACAGAATAGCAGGATTGATAAAGATCCGGACCTATTCCTAACAGAACACCATTACCATCAACAACAGTATACCAACTTATACATGGCAAATAGTCTGTTTTTTGATTTTCCGTCAAGTTTGATATGTCATGCAATCTTTTATAATCATTTTTGAGGCTCCAAACGAGATAAAGCGAATTAAGGAAATCACCATTAAGATAATCTTCTTTATCATGATTTGTGACCTTGTCTTCCATATATAAACAGAAGCATATATTTATGTCTTTTTTTTCGTCCAATTCTAACCTTCCAAGCTTTTGTTCTTTAATAAATGACGCCATTGCAGCTGTGTCAATAGAATATCTTTCTATAATATCCAACGGATTTTGGGATACAGAACATATAAATGTCAAAATCAAGGGAACAAGGCAAATTATTTTTTTCATATTTTTAAATTTAATAATACAAAAAATGAACTTGTATGGCTTTGTTAAAATCGAAAGGTTTTGATATTAGGTAACCAATCTCAGGATCCTGTATCCAAAACTTATAAGACACAATATTATGTGCACCACGTCCCCAAGTTTGGTGTATTCTACATTGCGCTTCTCTAAGCAAAACATTATGTGCAACTTCTTTACCTGTATTAACATCAATGGCTATATCTGCATTATTGTAATAAAAATCGTTAAAAACACATTCTTTACTAAATTCTCCATCAGATGCAAACCTATATACTGCATGTTCTTTTCCAGCCATCTCATTGTAAAACTGGTCTGGGTATACGGCGTCTTTAGTTCCTCTAATCCAATAAGTATCTCGCACATCTTGAACAGACATGGGATTTTCTTTATTATGGTAATCATGAATAACTTTACCATTTGTAGGCACACAATCATTACTTCCTAATTGCTGCTGATAATCGGGTCCTGTAGGATATGCCCTGTTTGCTTTCATTACTATATCACCGCTCCAGAAATTTCTCCCATCTCTTGCGGCATCAATTCCACCATAAATACCCCCTATTAACCCTCCACTTAGACCACTGAAAACTCCGTTTTCTAAACCAGTCTCCAGACCACCAATAAAACTACTTCCATTCATCCAGGCGTTTCCGCTACCAGTGATAAAGCCACTCGCAAAACCAGAACCAGCACCAATTGCAGCGCCCGAGGCAAAACCAGAAGCTGCGATTTCTCCACCGCCAATAAAACCTGCTCCGAACCCTGTTCCCGCTATTGCAGAACTTATTCCGGAACCGACACATAATCCAGCAATTCCTGCTAAACCGCCAACAAATGCGGCTTTCCCTGCACCATTGAAGAAATCTTGTCCAGACATAGAGTTGTTGATACCATTCATTGTTACATTAATCACAGCACCAACTACTGCAGCAATAATTAAATCATCTATTCCGAACACCTCACCACTCGGGTCAGTATACTTCAGCGGATTATTCAAACAATAAGCATACCTGTTGAAATTTTGCGAGTTGTCAGGTGCTTGGATGTAGTTGTCGGGTGAGAGGAATGTCGACATATAGGGGTCATAAACACGACCGTTCATGTTAACCAAGCCGAAGTTGTAAAGGTGTTCGTGACCGGTGAAACCGCGGTCGAACAAAGGAACGTCGTGAGCTGGACCGTTCCATGTGCTGACGTTGCGGCGGTTGCCCCAAGCATCGAAGCTGAGCGACTGCTCAAGATCTCCACCCATGTCGGTGATGATGTCCCAGCTGCCGAGATTGTCGGTGTGGACGTAATGTAACCTGAATCCGTCGGTTGAACTCAGATGAGCCAGGCTGTTGTCGTATGTGAAGTTCTCGCTTAGCATGGTGCCGGCATTTTTGTTTCTCGATGCAAAGATATAAACTATATTTTAAGAGTCAAAGTTTTTTATTGTTCTATTAATGCTACATTGTTTAATTATTTTATTCCTTTACAAATTTCCCATTGAACACTTCTTTTTCCCTGTTATAAACCGAATAGAAATACACTCCCGCTTCAAGCGCCGAAACATCGATTGTAAGCAGATTCCCGGAACCTTGAATTATTCGGCTCATTCTTGTTATGCCCTGCATATCGGTGATGCTGACTCGGTTTTCGGTGTTTAGAGGCAAATCTGAAATATCAATATTAAGCATGCCATTTGTCGGGTTCGGGTAAGCCGCAGCTGTGATTTTTTCTTTTAGTGTCTCACTCACACTGCATGGAATTGGGTTGAAGTCTTCCCGGAGAAATTTTTTGATATGTGTGCGTTTGTCGTTATTCCTGCTAACAGTAACAAGACCATAATCTTTCGTCGTTATGGCTGTAAATGGACAATAATACATTTCATCATAAAAGTACTTGGTACCTAAAATCTCCAAATTCTTGTTTGTCAGATAGATTTCCATATTTGCAGGAGCGGTCCAATTACCCAATCTTGCAAGACTAACCAGATATATGGTGGTGTCATTGGCTGTACACATGGAATGACTTCCTATTGTATAATTTAGAGTGTCTTTTTTATTAATCCATATATCATCATAAATAATACCATCATCAAGACTTGCTTTCCCATAAACCAACATGGCTTTATTATGTATATCAGGATCATGCTGATAAGTCACTAATAGAATACTGTTATCATCAATCCAATGATCCGAATCAGTGTCGTTTGTTGACCAAGTTATTGTTGGTTCGTATATCACATTGTGTTGTATCATATTAAAGTCGTAATCGAAACGGAGAAAAGAATAACAGTTTCCTTCTCCTCGACCAATTACCATTAAGTCATCGTTATTAGGAGCGATCATAATACTTGTCATCTCAAAATTAGTAGAATAAAACAAAGAACTTCCATATTCGCCAGGTGATATAAATACACTGTTCAAACGCTCACCATCCGCATTAAAGCGCATATAAACAGCCCTGATTCTATATGTCTCAGGTATATAAAACGGCATATATACATTAACACAAGCAATTATTGTGCCATCGTCATCAACAGCGGTTTTACCACCATAGAGATAAAACTCCGAATCAGCATATTCCTCCTCTTTTTCATAGAAATGTTCTGATACAATATTTAAGTCGTCGTCAATTACAAGAACCCAGAGATAATCATCGTCATTTGATTTTGATACACCTGTAACAAAATAACAGCCATTTTCGAGAGAAATTATGGTTAGCAGCTTTAAAGTTCTGCTTTCTACAGACAAGCGATTATCTATGTAATTACCATATTCATCAATTTTTACAATATAGGCATCTGAATTCCAATACCCGACAAAAATAGTCTCATTGTTGGCAGTACAACAGCCCTCACAAATATGAAATTCATCGTTGAGGTGCTCAATTGTTAGATTCCATTGCTGGGCTGTAAGAATTACAGCCACAGCAATGAAACATATTGTTATGAATATTTTTTTCATGTTATGAATTATTGTGCCAAAAGATCTTCGATTTCGCCAATTTCGTCAATGTTTGCTTCAACCCTGTCGCCATATTCTACTTCGGTATAATGAGTTATATAAGGAGGAGTCTTACTATATCTACCTGTAATATCGACGCCAAGCGGTGTCCCCAGACCTTCTTCTTCTGGTATTATGACAAATATCGCCCTTTTTTCAGCATTCCAATAGTCATTCATATAAGCTGATGTAATGCATACATCGGTTGTATCGGTTCGGTAAAACATCCCAGGACGACCTGTAGGACCTCCCATGAAATAAAACAACTTTCTGTTAATATAAATGTTTCTGCAATCATCTTGAGGTTCAACAAAACAACTATTAATAAGCTCTAATAATTTTTCGGTAATCATCTCGTCAGCTCCATAACACGAGTTACATGGATTAATACACGTGCCATGATCATAATGGTAATCATCACCCGGTCTGAATGGTCCGTCAATATGTGGAACTGGAGGATTGTAGTTGGTTCGTTCACCAGACTTTGCCTTTATTTTCACAGTGGCAACATTGTCATTGACATCAATGACATCGGCCAAAAGTGATATGAAAATTTTGTTTTCAAACCCGTCGTTGGCATATGCATCACGAACCAATGACACTATAAGATTGTAAAATGCCGTCAAATCAGCCAACAAGACATTCCCGTTAGAGTCAATGTTCAAACTGAGGGTGAATTCATGATCCATGGATTCCGAATACATGTCTTCAGAATAGGAATACGTGGCATTGAAAGTGTTCTCAAGGTCGCAGATGGCATCTGCGAGACTCATTGAGTTTCCGTCTTTTGCATTAGGATTTGATTTGTAATAGGACAGCATGTCTTTGAACTTCACGATACGTTTCACGGCATCATTGCAATTCACAACCGATTCCGAAATTGCTTCGATTTGTGGATTGATTTCAGCATGGTTTCTTTTGCACTGGCCCAATACGAGCATCATAGCAACTGCAATTAATGATGTAGTTAGCTTTTTCATAGTTTAATTCTATATATTAATTTGTATTCTTTTAATTAATCTGAAATAACAAACTCGGCATAGTATTCATTGCCGTTTTGCAATGTGAATGTTACAACATAGCTGCCTGATGCAGGGATGAAGTACTGGTAGCCAGTTGGAGTTTGAACTGACAAACAGAAGATTGTGGCTCCGGAAGCGGTGGAGATTTCTACAGTAACCTCACCAAGGTTCTGAGAGAAAGCCACTGTTAGAGTGTTACCGTTGATGTCAGCGGTAATACTTGAGCCTTTGTCATCACCACCATTTTTACTTGCTAACACAGTAAGATTGTCTTCTGCGACATAATTGTTGGCATAACTCAGACCCATCATTCCGAGCATGCATGTGATTAAAAAGATACGTTTGTACATAATTGAATAATTTTTTTCCACAAAACTATTTCAACTATGAACAAGTGTCAATAAAAACATGATATGGATTGATATGGGGGGGGGGTATAAATAATTGATATACAATTATTTATGATTGTTTACCATGATTTGTGATGAAGTTCTATAATGTTTTTAATGGTATCATTTAGTGGTTTGTTGCTGTTGAATATGCGTTTTAGCTTACGGCTGCGTTCGCCAACTGTGGGGTATGCCCGTTGCATCAAGACAAAAATTTCTGTATCTTTCAAACCAAGATGGTAAAGACACAAATAATCAATATCATCGGTAGTGAGCTCGGAATAATCTTTACATATCCATTGTGTAAAATTGTCGTAGTGCCTATCCATGGCGTCTTTCAATGCCAATAATTGCTCTTTGCTTAATGCGTATTCCTTATATGCAGTGAAAGGGACTCTTGTTTTGAATTGTCGTTTGTTTACTGTTTCCAATATGGATTTGCAAATTGGCTCGTTAATGAAAGGGTTGGCTTCCATTTTTCGCTTCATTTCGGCCAAAGCCTTGTCCTTTTCCTTAATGTCGTCGTGCGATTTTTTCTTAACTTTGTTTATTTTGTTTCTATTATGTATAACAGCTACAGCAATAGCAGTAATTATTAACACAGAAAAGACAATACTGCCAATAATTTGTTTTTTAATTTGTCGAGAATGCTCTTTTTGTAAATGGTTCTGTTTATAAGAATCATAAACAGTAGCTAATTCGTCTTCTAATGGCAAAACATTTCTATATTCATCAAGGTCTTCACCGTAAAGGTTTTTATAATACTGCATCTTTACTGTGTCGCCAAGAGCTTGATAACATTTCATAAGAAGTTCGGCTGATACGGTTTGTGTGGCAAACCAGTTTCGGTTAATGCTTTTTTTGAGATAAAATATGGCCGAATCATACAGGCATTCTTGGGTTAACAGAGAACCATATGTGAAACAACGTGCCAAATACAAGTCTTCGTCTGATGAAGATGATAATGCGGTCCTAATCATTATTAAAGCACTGTCTTTATAACCCAAATCATAATATAGAGGTGCGGCTTCCGAAATGGCGCAGTTTAATACATATGTTTTGTTTTCTTTTGTTGAAAGACAAATAGACTTCCTATAATAATACAACGCACTGTCATTATTTAAGTTGTCGAGCATATATGACAACCCTATCCTACGGTTAATGTTGGCCAAACTGTAGTTGGGCAATCTCGATAAAAATTTTATGGATATTTTGTACGACTCAATTGCTGAAGTGCCCATGCCATTATTTGAAAAAATCTCTCCCAAACGACTATATGTTAATCCAATGAATTTTGCCCTATATCCCGTAAGTTTATCGACATCGAAGTTGCCCTCCATTATTTCAAGCGTCTTTAGATATTCCTTGCAAGCTTCAACAATACTGTCATTTTCATAATACCCAACGCCGTTCATATAATGGGAGCGGGCGGAAAGGAGTGTAATATCGTCATTTTGGGGGTATATTTCGGCAAGGCTGTCGAAATAGTGCATTGCAGTTTGCAGTTCAATGCGATTTTGAGGGTGGTCGGTTTTGTAGAGGGCTTCGGAGGTTAGTAATGCTTGGTAGTGAGCGTTTAAATCGGATGAGGTTCCTCGTACTTCGTACTCGGAATGACACGACAGCAGCGTTTGAAGCGCCGAGTCGGGAGAGGATTGCATGAGGGAGTCGATGGCGCACAATTCTTGGGATAGCTTTGCAAAAGTTTCAGGTTTTTTATCAGAACCACAACCTGCCATTATGAGCAAAGCACAAAGTGAAGCGATAATTATATGTAAGATTCTTTGTGTCACGAATTGTATTTGACTATCATTTTGACCATCATAATTGACTATCTAAAACAGCTCCAGCCCAGTGGCCGGTTTTTGATGAACCGTCCCAATAAAGCTCGCTAACGGTGTTGATTTTTTTAATCTCGCGATATACGGTGGGTGCTGATAATGAAAGCTTTACGGCTATTGAACTAACAGAAATATGCTGGTCGTTGCGCATAAGCATCACTATCTTCTTTTGCCTCTCATTGAGCGATTTTTGACTATCATTTTGACTATCATTGCGCCTGCGGAAAATGATAGTGACCGTGTTTTCGCCAAGCTGGTAATCTGGGTTGGCCATGTGCTGGGCTTTGCAAAGATCCATCATGCGCATGACACCAGAGCCCCAATTTTCCAAATAGGTGGTCTGATAGAGGACTTGGGCGATTTTTATGTTGTAAGGATATGAGTCGTGCTGCCGCTTGATGTTTTCAGGAGTGAGCTGAGCGGGGAAACGACCTGGATTGACAATCTCGACCCTGTCGGAATAGATGGCCAAGCTGACTGATGCTCTCGGATTGCTATAATCGCGGTGACATAATGCGTTGATTAAAGCTTCACGCAAGGCCTCCGCAGGAATCTCGAGCTGTTCCTCACGTCGCATGCCTACTATCTTCCCTGAAAGACGAAGGTTGCGAAAACAAAATGCGGTGCCAGCATCGAGCAAGTCGAAGAAATTGCCATACTGACGTTTGTTATCAAAGAACTCGTTTTTGTCGTTACCCTTGAAACATGCCATACGCATAAGCAGTTGAGGATAATCATCGGTGTTTTTGCCGAACAACATTACGGCTGCGTTGGTTGGTTTACCATCGTTGAGCAGCTTCAGTTTGCCTAACAGAGTTTCGACAGTGGAACCTTCGGCTGAAGCATTGATGCGACCTCCAGCGATACCCAAACGCACTGCATTGCGGATGCGCTCCTCATCCAAATCGTTGATGGTGATGCCTTGTGCGATTTGTTCGTCCCAAGCAAAATCGAGAGGTCGAGCCGCTTTAAGTCGCTCTACGAACATATCTCTCGGCATTTCTTTGGTGACGCTTTCGACTCGATAGTATGGGCACTTGTGATAGGTGTATGGCTCCATGCCCCAGACCCATTTATCAAAACGCATGATAATCAGTTGTTTGCCGTCGCTGTTTGGCACATCGATATACTCCACTTCGATATCCAGGGCTGGCTCAAGATGAGTCAGCGCTAATGCGATTTCTCTTCTTGTGCTTTCGGTGACATCTTGACCAACAATTCTTAACGTTGTTGGGGTGACACCAAATATCAGCCAACCGCCATCGGTGTTGAGGAAAGCACAGGCGGATTTCATGCCATCCTTAAGTTCACCAGTGGTTTTCTTCAATTCAATTTCGCGCGTCTCGTCGTTGTGTATCAGTGTCTCAATGTCTTTGATTGTCATAGCAGTCAATTTTTTTTTACGTGGCAAAGTTACAAATTATTTTTTTTGAGGATAGAGATTTTTGGGGATTTGTAGGAAACGTTGGGAGTTTTTTAGGACTTATGATAAATGCCGTAGGCTGGGTATTGGAGTTGGCCGGAGGCGTCGCCACGCGTGTTATAAATTTTAGCGCAGGAATAATAATACAGTATGTTTAATCATATATTGCTTTCTCATGTGCATTATGCAGGAGTTCTTTTTCGATTTCATTTTCCCAATGGGGGATGTCTTTTTTAAACCATTCTTTGGCTTCTAAATTGGTGAGTCTTGACACGAAATCTTTACAAATGGCTATTCTATTTTTGTAAAGAGGAATGCCTGTTCCAGTCCAGCTATAGGAATGGAAACGACAGCTTATAGCATCACGAACTTCATCGCACCAGTAACCATCCAACAACCTCAACATTTCAGAACTGGCTTCTGATCCGGATGCATAGCTAAACATCATTGCCAAAGCATAAGCCCTGTCATTTGCTGTGGCTTTATCTAACCATAAGAACCACTCGTCGATAGGGATTAGCATATACATGGGCTCTTCCTCTCCTTGTTCTTGTGGATATCCTGTACTCAATAAATCTATCCATGAATGACGACCTTTCTCGTCATCAAGAAGTTCAAAAAGTTTAGGCTTCAGCAGTTCAGGATATCTTTTAAACACTTTCCTATATAACTGACCTAAATAATAATCACCACTTGAGCAAAGGTTTTTATCAAAACTCATTTTTTGCAAATCATGAATATGTAGAGCCATCTCTTCATCACGATGCTTAACCAAATAGTTATTCATACTTTGCAGATACAGAAAGTCATTCATCTGAATTCCTTGCAAATCAACCAGCATCAAGCATTTTCTAGCTATTGCTTGATACTCTGCATCAATGTCTTTATCCCCAAATAAAAGATTGTGGCAATGTGACAACACAAGCCCTGCGCCCTCTGCTCCATAATCAAGCAAGCGTCCAGCTACATATTTCACATCATAATTATCCAACGTATGATAGTTGAAATATCCAGAAAAATCATTGATGCTTATTTCATCATTATCAAGCATCTCAAACAACTGTGCAAGTTTATCCTCACCCACATTCTTTATTGCATACATTGCAGGCAAAAGTCTTTTCTTTTCTGAATTAAGTACAACCTCATATATATGTTTCAGAAGTTCTTTGTCCTTTACATTAACCATGAAGTAAAGCAAAAGGCTTTCTCCATTTCTTGACACCTCCTGAAATAAAACATGATTAAGCAAAATGTCAAGAAGTTCTTTTTGCACGCCGACCTCTTTAGAATAAGAAGAAAGAGTATAACCATAGGTATTATAATAGAAACACTCTCCTTGTAAAATTCCAGAGATTATACTGGAGTCTTTATATAATTGTTGATTAATCAATTCTTTGGCCATACGGTCATATTCTTCGCGTACTACATTGATGTTATCATGATAACTGGAATTGTGATGACGCATTATATCATTGCCCATATGTAGCAATTTATATACATAATCTTCCTTTGTAAGTTTATTCTTCCAGTCCTCGATTTCGTCCAACCTGTATTTTGACCCTTTGCGTGCGTTATAATCAATGAGATAAGAAAGAGAACTCTTCATCTCTTCCCAAACATAGTTCTTTTTGGGGGCAAGTATTTCAAGTCCCCTAAACAAAAAATCAGATTCTCCCTGTGTATAGTAACCATGAGCATTATTTGCCAACGTTTTAGCTATATCATCAATATCTTGTTGCGTTTCAGCAAGTTCAAGAAGCATATCCAAACTGGCATTGTAATATATCGACACTTCCTGAAAAGTTGGTATATAATCTTTTAATTTTTTTGTGCCTTGTTTTTCTGCACCGCCAGTACGTTGAAAATGGCTAGTACCTAAAGCTCTATGAAGTGACTTCTTCACAAGTTCACGATACTGGCGATCTTTACTCAACTCTTTAAGCACATCTATCCTCGTCATCAAATCGACCTCAGTTCCTGGCAGTAAGATTGGAAATCTGTCAATAAACAAGCCGGTTGTATTGTTAGCATACTGACTCTCAGTTTCCACTAAAGAGAAACGCGCTAATGTCAGCATCGCCCATCTGAAACTTCTTTTGTCAAAAGCCAAATGATCCAATGCCCAAGCCAAGTTTCTTCTGGCGGGTTCCAAAGCCTTTATTTCTTCATCGTTCTTATTTGCTATCATCCGATGAAGAGCAAAGGCACATGCTTCCGGGTTCACTTCCGAAAATGCGAGGAAGAGGCGTGAGCCCAATGAAGAAAGGACAACTTCCTCAGTTAGAAAAGGGCTTTTATCTGGATCTGTAAGGCCGTCGTTTAATTCCTTTGCCAAAGGGACTTCTGCTAGCAAAGTAATACGACGAGACAGACTTTCTATGAGCATATTTCTTGTGCCTTCATCAGGACAAGAGCGAATCTGATTGATAAGATCTGAAATTGAATCCGTGGTTTGTTTATCAAACCAAGATTTGCAGAGATAAATCGCCAAAGGTATCAACCTCATTAACACCAGATTGCCCTGACGTTCCAATATTTCAACCTTTTGATATTGTCCATGCACTTCTTTAAAAAGTTGCATATTTTCGTCTTCTGTGCCACGAATATTTGTTATTATCTTGTTATTAGCAACAAATCTCCCTTGCTTTTCTTGCGAGCCATAAAGCCCGATAAATTTAAATATAGAGAAAGCTGTTAATACCTTCAATTTATCTGAATCTGTAGCTTTATTGGCATCCAATCCAAGCATTCTGTTGAAGACATCTCCTTTACTGACATTGGCAATAGATATACCTTTACAAAAGTTATCTATCATGATGGCAGCCATTAAAGGAAATCCTCCCGCCAAACTAGTAATAGCTTCCTTAACTTCCTTGGGCATATCTTTCACTTGCTCTACCATATTCTCAACAACTCCACCAAAATCTTCAACTTTGAGAGGTATACTTTCAACTCCCGAATCCGTTCTTTCGCTTGGGTCGTAATGAACAGTGATCAACTGACAATTATAGCCATACTCATTGATGGTGTCGTTTATCTGCCCACAAAGTAATTGATTGCAATTATCTAAAACAACAGTTTGTTTCCTATTTCCCCTATGGTTCATTAAACGCTCAACTGCTTCGTTTACATCTTTGTTTAATTGTTCTCTGCAATCACAATAGTAAACATCATTGTCCCTTCCACGGAATGACTCGCCAATCATCCTGGTTTTTCCAAGGCCTGGCAAACCAAGAAGGCGGAAAGATTGCCCATCTTCTACCATTTTCAGCACCTTTGTAAACGCTTCAGTTTTCTTGAAAGGTGTACTATACAATTTCTTTGTGTATTCATTCCTTATTGGTACAAGAGGAGCATAACGAACTTTTTGGTTATCAATAAAAACAGCTGTACACTCCCGAATCCTATCCTTAATCCCTTTAGATAATGTGTCTTTTATATTCACCCTATCCTCATTCGTTTTAGTATCATCGCAGAAAAATGAAACAGGGTAGTGTTTTTGCCTCAAATCGAATGGCGGTTCAAGATTTACGTCTATTTCACCATAGGCGGTATTATAAACTTTGAATACTTGTCTTTTGTCAAGAGCTGTAACGAGCTTCCCATGCTCATTAGTGGCGCAAGCATTAGGCAAGCATTTCTCTTTAATCCATTCACCTGTATCGGGATTCTTGTGAGGTATATTGCCAGTATGGGTAAAATCAACGATTGCAATGTCGGCTTCATTTTGGATTATTTTGTCAATATTATCCGTTATATCCTCTTCGCCGACCGCATCACCACCACCACGTTTAATAACATAATGGTAATCATGCTGCTCTGAATTCAATTCTTTTACAGCTTTGTCAAGAGCCTTGCCAATTATCTTATCGCAATTATCATGATATTTGCTCTGCCAACTATAGAAAATGCATATATCCATATATTATTATATTATCGCATGAGTGTCGCCGCATTTTATCTTCCTTTAGAGTATGATTTCTTTGTCATCTTTGCTGACATATTGTTTCACCAGCTCACACACCGTTTTGGCTATCGATACACGGCCTCTGTTCTTGTAATCTTCAAAAGCTTGTATGAATTGTGGTATTATAGTTTCGTTATTCTCACTATCATTAAGATAATCTTTGAGATTTTGAGTGGAGCAATTATGCTTTGGTAATTCTGAAACGATGGAAATAAAGATGTTTTCTAATGCCGTCTTATCACCACTGGAAGTTTTATCTTCCCCTCCCTCCATACTAGCTTTTTGCATTTTCAAAACCTCTAATACTAAGGTTGAGTTAGATTTGCCAAACGATGCAAAATATGGATTCAGTACATTGTCATATAAACTGCGGATCTTGTCCTTCACATTAAATGTACTATTGGCATACGTAAACACTTCATTGCTCACACTGTCTTTGTTTATTCGGAAACTTCTAAACGCTAATTTTTCAGCTAACTCACCCGGTTTGTATATATTATAACTTCTTCCCGCAATTTCCATTAACTCTTTTGCCTTGTTTCGAGGGCGGTACAATGTATTATCCCAACTTACCAGATAGTATTCACATTCATGTTTTTCTGATGTTTTAGTTTTATCAGTAATATGAAGTGCTTGTCGAACATCTGCATTTATGGCCAACTCGGATTTGTCTTTATCTTTATCATGAAGATACCATACATAATCTGATTTTACTTCATCAAATATCCCGTGATTAACATCCACTTTGTCTAAAGTAATACAACCAAGTTTATTTAAAAAGAATCTTAAATAACCCATATTCTTTGGGAAAAATCCTATGGCTTCTGGATTAAGTTCACTAAATCCTAATTTACTAACAAAAGCATCGAAAGTGAAATCGTCTATATCTTCGTTGTATAATCTCTTTCTTTTTCTTACTTCTTGATAATAGTTGTAATACACATTCGCTGTCTCTATAGGTATTGGTAAATTCTCGAATTGATTAAACCAATTAAACTGTAACGCTTTCTTCAACTCACCTATTGCTTCTTGCATGTAATCATGAGGAACTATAAAATGACAATCGTTTTGTTCTTCACAATACCCAAACAAATCATTGGCGCTGATAAATTCTGTGTTATCCCAATCTACTTCATATTCGTCTTGAAAAGCACTTTTTGAGCAAATGAAATATGCTACAACAGGTGTGTCAAGATAAATAATGCTTTCTTTTTGACTTATATATCCTTCGTAACGATCAGAGCGGAAAAGCTCAAGGAAAGAATTTATCAAACCATGCTGATCCATATAATCGTTGTTAGTACATAGAATTTGTAATTCATCTAATAGATTCTTCTTGTTTTCATCGCTGATTCCTTTGAGCAATTCATCCCAATTACTACTTTTTGCCCCTGTTCTTTTCTCTGCTATTTCACTTTCGTCTTCTTCTTTCGAAAACAATGTGTATTTTGCAAGGTACTCAACTTTTAACTTTTCAAGAAATAGGGATAAATCTTGAAAACCATACTTTTCAATAATTTGTCCAAGGCCATCCTTGAATCTCGCCTCTTCTGACCTTGCTTCCTTTATTGCTGCCTCAAGATTACGTTGTTCATTTTCTGTTAGAAAGAACACACCGCCTTTTTTTAATGGTGTGATTCGCTCCTTCTTTCTTAAACTACGCAATGCTATTGTTATATCTGAACGACTACGATAGTATTTATTTTCACAAATATCACAAAATTCACTTTCGGTTATTGGTTGATGTTGATAAACCTCCATTAAAAGAAGCGAATAAAAGAAGCTATTTTTAATATCAGACGAATCATTGCTCATTGCCAAATAATCATAAAAAGCAGGGTCCACTTCTGTTTCTGTACCGTCTTCTCGAACAACCTCTAAAAGATTACTAAACTGGTCGGTATTTTCCATTTTTAATCCATCAAAAAAAGAAACCGACAATCCTAGTTGTCTCAATGGGAGTTCTAACTCCTCTTCTTTTTTTTCTGTTATGATAATTATTGTATAGAAATCAATATTATCCGAAAGAGACACATCAGCCAAAACCATCTTCCCGACATTATTAACCAACGCTTCTAAATCATTTTGGAATAGGTCAATGGATAAAATGACAACCAACTTGTCTCTCCGCCCTGCCTTAAATCGGTAAATATGCCTCTCTTCTGTTTCTCCAACGTACTCTGAATGACGCACTTCCCTTTCATAGCTAATAACTGCATCAAGCAACTCTTGCTGTGTAATATTATTTCGTATCATAATTTAACCTATTAAAGTTTTCTTGAATCTTGTAAGTTTTTCTTCGTCAACAGACATCTGGTAAAGAGGAATATTTTTATCTCCTATTGCCTTCTCCATCAAACGACGGTTCTCATCCGAGCACTTAACACCAAGATAAACGGCTTTAGCCATACCTTTACATTCAACAACAGGAAACTCTTTATCCTCACCACTACAATCATATGATATTAGTCTCATTTCATTCTCATATTTCCAGAAATCACTTTTCTCAAGAAGCGCCATTCTAATAGATGGTTCATCACTAATATCAATAGTTTCTGAATATTTTATTTTGTCAACTAGCAATAGTTTATCTCTCTTAATGTGTTTAGTAGGGTCAAACATGCCCCTATCAAATACATATTTTACACAAAAACCCTTATGGCTGTTGGCATAGTGGGACCACATTAAAACATTTAGATCCTCTATCGGTTTTTCATTTCCATGTTCATTTTGTCCAGCAATCAGACACCGTATCTTGATGTGTTCTGATACTTTTTTCATCAGCAACCTATAGCGCAGTTGCCATTCATCCGTATGTTTTTTCTTGACTTCTTCATTCAACCAATATACTAGTATTGTGTCCAATGGGTCGTTAAATTCCCTGGGGTGAGCCAGACTGATCGTTTCGTTTTCAATATCTTCAAGAGAATGTTTTGTAAACCTTCTAAAACTATAGTATGGCATGTTTTCATTAATCGCCTGATAGTGCACTTGTGCCAAAGCATTATAAAGATACCGTTCCATCTTTTTGTGAGCTTCCTTTTGGTCATTCTCCTGTAAAAAGTAAAAGCAAGATGTTTTGAGTAATTCAGACTTTTCATCAAATAGTTGGGGGTATACTCTATCCAACTCATCATAGGCTTTATCGATAAGCTCAAGTGCCTCCTTTTTCCCTTCAACACGCTCAACCTCTTTGATAGCACGCATTATAATCTTACCCCAAAGATTTCCAGGCACTCCATCAGGAAAAGATACAGAATTTACCTTTATGATGTCGATTTCTTCTGCAGCTAATGTATATAAAGGTTTTGCCAAAATGTTATTAAATACTCTTTCCATACTTGAAAGATTTATATTATCTTATCATAGATTCTTTGTACCAAACATCAGTAATTATATTTAGTGGTTTGCACAAGTTAACGTGGCAAATATACAAAATGTTTCTCATATATTCACTGCTTTTTCATTATTGTTCCATCAAGGAATTTAAACGTCCATTCATGATATGTTTTCCAAAAATTATCACTTAAGGCGGATATCATATCATTGCGTGAAACTTTGCCTGGCCTTACAACAACATTTTCTGTTTTCATATTTGTTATCAAAACAGTCCAGCCTTCAACAACACCTTTGTAATAATCAGGTTCCGTGTCCTTACAATTGAGCAACAGCTCCTTATCCTTATCTGTTAATGAGGCAGGGGCTATATATGCTAAAACAGGAACAACCTCTTTTTTCTCCCAAAAGTTTGGAGCAAAATCCATACATTGAAAATCATTCTTCAATGTGTGAAATTCATGAACATAGTGGTCCGGCTCATTAAAGAAATCGCTTTTTGCACTATACAATCCAACGGAAGGATTAACCAAACGAGAATCTTGAAAGAACAACTCATTATAACAATTATTGATAGCATGAACAAACACAGCTCTGCTATTCTGGTTTTTCTTTTCGGAAAGCCGAAGTCCATTTATTAATCTAGCAGGGACAATAGGGTATAAATTTGACACAATATCATATTCCTCAAACACAGAGCTTTCTTCTGCAGGAACAAGATACCTCATAAAACTCGTATCACTATTAAACTCTGGGATTTCGTTGCAATCCTTCTTGATAATAGTAATTTGTTTATCATCAATAACCTTAACCTCACTTGAATTTAAAAATAATGCCATCATAACTGTTTTACCAAAAAGATCCAAAGCACTATGATCATAGTTCATTAAGGTTATTTCATTTGATGACAACAATTCTCTTATGGTTATTTCTTGCCCTACTATTGTGGTTATCGAAGGCCAAATAAAATCTCCCAATTCTGTTTCTGCCATTTTGTTGACAAATAGTATTTGAGCACAGCCCAACCTATTAAAAACATACTTCCAAATTAGGTTTTGTGTCGGATAATCGGTTTCTAATTTGTATTTATTTATATGTTCTCGTGCTATTTTTACAGTCTCATAAGTTTCATTGATAGTAATATCCCTATAATCAACACTGTAATCCTGCGGATATGATACAATCTCACGTCGATCAACACTCAAAGCAGGGCGATGTTCTCCAATATAATTCAAACACCCCGTTTTTTTAAGTCTACCAAGATAATCATCATTAGTATATTTATCATCAATAGATATGCCATCAACAGAGACTGCGGAACCGCCTGCATATAAGGAGCGGAATAATAAAGTATCATCTTCAAGACTTGGCATACCAGGAAGTGGCATTGTAACATAAGTGTTATATTCAGTGTTTTCTGTCTGAAGATGAATTGGGTACTGAACTAGATACTTTTGAACATCTGTCAGAGAACCCCGGTATCGTTTTAGATAGAAGTTGGCAATGATATCATCTATAAACGGTTTGTCTTCAGCTTCCAACCCTAGATCACCAATGTCTATTGGAAATGGTTTGTTCCTAATTTGTTGGATTGAATTGTCAGAAAAACGAACAAACAAAATGATGTTTTGAGGAACTCGGGTTACAAAAGAATTAAGCAAATTGTACAAATTATGCTTCCAATATTTATAGATATGATTATACTGTGGATAGTTTTTAAAATACTCGATGTTATTATTGAGTAATGCTAATCCTAATTTTTCAATAATATTATTATTCAGTTCTAACGCATGATTTGGTTTGAGAAAAACTTTTACAATAGTACCACTATCAAGCAAGGACTCCTCGTCTTCCTTAGTCGTTTTTCTATAATAAAAGTGCTCTTGAGCGCCTTCGATGCAGCAACATATACATTTATTTGTTTCATAGGAACGTGTAATTATTTCTATTTTTGTTCCGATGATGAAACACGACAAAATTCCTATGCCAAACTGAGATACTGGCGAGAAGGAGCATCCCCATTGAGATCTCTTTCGGTAGAAATCTGCTGACTTATAAAACGAATTCCCAATTTTAAGTAAATAATTCTCGATTATATACTCACTCATTCCCAAGCCATTATCCTTACAATATAGTACCTTGTCATTTTTATCGGGTTTTATCCCTAACTCAATTTGTCCTTTTATTGTTTGGCTTTTGGTTTTTGCTATTTCAATTCGGCATCGGCAAGCATCAAGGGCATTTTGATAAAGTTCCCTAATACAGGAATAGGGGTTCTTGTATAGGTTGACTCCCATCAGCAAATCTATGATTTTACTTTGGCTCAATGAAAATTTCTGCCCAATCACTGGAGTGAAAACTCTTTTATCATAATCAACATTGTTTCGATCAACTTCATGGATTTCAATCCGGTATTTGTTCTCCCAGTTCTTTTTTAATAAATCGTAATTTTTTACTTCATTATCGACCCAATCTAAATAATCTTGAAGATGATAATAATCATTTGGTGTTTGGCATGTGGCCATATAAGAGACAACACCATCATTGATAGTATAGTTCAAGCCAATCTTAGTTTGCCATTCCTGTTTGCTATAATTTGATTTAAAAATCATAGCACCCTGCAGTACCATTGGAGCACGATCCGAACTATAATGTATGATGTCACCAAGTCTTAACATCTCTGCAACAAATTGGAGATTGACGGTTTCATCACCAACATATTTTACACAAGTCTTTAGTTTGCGAACTTCATCAACCTCTTCACCATGACACGAACAAACATCTGCCAAGTCTGAAAGAAGTCTTGTCGACCACTGATCTCCCAAAACCGAAATAAACTTTTTCTCTAAATGTCTAATGTATTCTGCAGACTTTTGCGGATGACAAATGCGTATAAAGTTTGTTCTAATAGAGTCATTTAAATCTTTAAAAGCAAAATCATCGTTGCATTCTTCAATTTTATCAACAAATCCGTTTCGATATTCTTGGTATTCAACAAACAAAGTGGCTAAATTTCCAACAAGTTCTTCCTCAGTATTAGGTGAAAAAGGCCAATTACAAACGTGCTCGAAGGTTCCATATATAGTCGATTTCTTTTTGTAAATTAAATCTTTAGCCTCACTAATCGAATATACTTTTTTACCATCGTTACAAACAGAATCCTGATTTATGCGCAGCTTATCCGTTCCTTCAGTAATTCCCATTAGTATCAACTCCCAATCTGCTGGAGCCATGCCAATATCATGAAGATATGAGGCGGAAATAAGCAGGAACAACTCAATTGATGACAATTCTGCTAAATGATCTTTTTTTAATAAAAGACGTGCAATGTTCTCATCCACCTTTTTTAGATGCGTACCATCATGCAGATCGAATTCTGGCATTATTTTTAGCACCCTCTTTTGATGTTCGTCAGCCAATTTTATCAAGTCATGAGCGAGCAGACTTAATTTTTGTTCCAGTGTTTCGGGATAAGCTCGTTTATCTAAAATGGATATCAAATTACACATATGCTTATTATTTTTAATCTCTATCGCATCACCCCATTGTTGGGTTTGTTCCTTTATTCGGTCACATACTAATCATTTTTTAATGTCCATAATACTTCTCGCCAGCAAATACACCCTGGTTCCAACAGTTTGTGGCCAACGATCTGATGGTCTCTTGTCTAATTTTTCTGCCTGGTTGATAGCTGAGTCTATTGTTTGAAGTAAAGAATACGCGTCATAATCCGATTCATGATAATGCCCCATCAAATCTTTCATGCGTTTTTTTAACCAGGTATTACCTCGTTTCGAGTTTTTCTTGTTTGCGGCAAGTTCTTTCATCCTATCACTATCATAACTCAAAACATCTTCCAAATGTAACAATAACCATAACTCAAAACAGGGATTGCTCACACAAAAATATAAGTTGTCGTTTGTCATGCAATCACGAGCGACCGATGACAACATCTTT
>JAEEGG010002313.1_pt1 | contig 49403 bp, 46 predicted proteins | sample 9134161 | NCBI WGS metagenome assembly JAEEGG01 (sample SAMN16246543, study PRJNA631951) | gut metagenome | biome: gut microbiome; feature: rumen; material: CR-attached | host: Bos | place: Iran: Karaj | collected 2018-10
TGCCGTCGCTACGTTCCGGGTCGTTTTCGAAGCAGAACACCAGCTTGGCGAGCGTCTCCGGGTCCATGTCGGGCAGTTTCATGGGCCAGATCCTTTTGATCATGTTACGGGTGGAGGTCGAGAGGCCGCAGCGTTCCCTTACCTCAAAGGTCGGCTCCAGAGAGATGGTGATGGCCCATCCTGGTGCGAGGCAACTGACGTAGGGCTGGTCGATCCAGGTGCCCGCCAGGTCGAGCCGGGTAGGCAGCTGGCAGGCGTCGCGTTTCAGCCCCGTCGACGAGCGCGCCTCCAACCCTTCCGAGGGCGTCCGTTGCAGCACCACGTATTCGATGCCCCGTTCCTCACAAAAGCGACGTTTCTCCTCCGAGGAACCATCTTCGTTGACCACAAAGACATCAGGTTTGATGCGATCCACGGTCCCGACGAAGTCCATTACCCCGTCGCCATCGTTGATGAAAGCATCCTTCACATAACGGATCGCTTTCACCATGAAGAGACGTTCCTGCTCGGGATAGAGCGTCTTGTGATTCTTATAGTGCAGGATGGTCTGGTCCGAGCCGATCCCCACATAGAGGTCGCCATACTGCGCCGCCTGCCTGAAGAACTCCACATGGCCGCTGTGCAGCAGGTCGTAACATCCTGAAACAAATACTTTTTTCATACCTTGTAATGATGCGGAATCATGATCAGCGTTCCGCCCGCATGGGGTTGTTCAAAAAATCGTCATAGGCCAAGCGGATACCATCTTCCAATTCGGTCTTGTATGTCCAGCCGAGTTTTGTTGCCTTGCTAACATCCAACAGCTTACGCGGCGTGCCATTCGGGCGGGTGGTGTCCCAAAGGATCGCGCCCTCGTAGCCCACCACTTTGGCCACCAGTTCCGTCAACGCCTTGATGGTCAGCTCCTTCCCTGTTCCTGCATTGACCGTTTCATTGCCGCTGTAATGGTTCATCAAGAAGACACAGAGGTTGGCCAGGTCGTCCACATAGAGGAACTCCCGCAAGGGACTGCCGTCGCCCCAGCAGGTCACCTCCTTCAGGCCGTTCACCTTGGCCTCGTGGAAACGCCGTATCAAAGCCGGCAACACATGGCTGTGCTCCGGATGGTAGTTGTCGTTGGGTCCATAGAGGTTCGTCGGCATCACGCTGATGTAGTCCGTGCCATACTGCCGGTTCAGGAACTCACAGTATTTCAAGCCGCTGATCTTGGCCAGCGCATATGCTTCGTTGGTCTTCTCCAGTTCGCCCGTCAGCAGGCAACTTTCCGGCATCGGCTGAGGCGCCATCCTCGGGTAGATGCAACTCGAGCCCAGAAACTCCAGCTTCTTGCAGCCGTTCTTCCAAGCCGCATGGATCACGTTCATCTCGAGGATCATGTTGTCGTACATGAAGTCCGCTAGGGCATTCTGGTTGGCTACGATGCCGCCCACCTTGGCCGCCGCCAGAAACACATATTCCGGCTTCTCGGCTGCAAAAAACGCCTCCACCTGGTCCTGGCGGCACAGGTCCAGCTCCTTATGCGTCCTCAGCACAAGGTTGTGATAGCCTTGGCGCTGCAGCTCCCGCACAATTGCGCTTCCCACCATGCCGCGGTGGCCCGCTACGAAGATCTTGCTGTCTTTATTCATCGGTAATGGTACTGCTTATTATTAACCCCCCTCAATCCTCCAGATGTGCCTTGAGATAAAGCTTCCTGGCGAAGCGCATATCATGGTCGACCATGATCTTGACCAGATCTTCGAACGGCGTCTGTCGGGGATTCCATCCCAGCAGCGTCTTGGCCTTGGTCGGGTCGCCCAGCAGCTGGTCCACCTCTGCGGGTCGGAAGTAACGCGGATCCACCTCCACCAGCACCTTCCCTTCCAGGGAGTGGGCCGTCCGGTATTCTTCACCGACGACGGCACGGTCGTCTTTCACGCAGATCCCCCGTTCGTTCTCTCCCTCGCCTTCCCAGCGCAGCTCGATGCCCACATGACGGAACGCCAGCGTACAGAACTCGCGCACCGAATGGTATTCGCCGGTGGCGATCACAAAATCGTCAGGCTTCTCCTGTTGCAGGATGAGCCACATGCACTCCACATAGTCCTTGGCATAGCCCCAGTCGCGGAGCGAGTTCAGGTTACCCAGGTAGAGCTTGTCCTGATACCCCTGTCTGATGCGGGCCGCCGCCAGCGTGATCTTACGCGTGACGAAGGTCTCGCCGCGACGCTCGCTCTCGTGGTTGAACAGGATGCCGTTGACGGCGAACATGCCATAGCTCTCGCGGTAGTTCTTGATGATCCAGAAGCCATACTGTTTAGCCACCCCGTAAGGCGAGCGCGGGTAGAACGGCGTCGTCTCCTTCTGGGGCACCTCCTGCACCTTTCCGAACAGCTCCGAGGTGGAGGCCTGATAGATCTTGCATTTCTTCTCGAGGCCCAGGATCCGCACCGCTTCGAGCAGCCGCAGCGTCCCCACCGCATCCGACTCTGCCGTATATTCCGGGCAGTCGAACGACACCTTCACATGACTCTGTGCCGCCAGGTTATAGATCTCGTCCGGCTGCACCTTTTGGATGATACGCACCAGCGACGACGAGTCCGTCATGTCGCCATAATGCAGGGTGAGCAGTCGTTTGTTTTTCATGTCGCGCACCCATTCGTCGAGATAGAGATGCTCGATGCGTCCCGTGTTGAACGACGAGGAGCGACGGATGATGCCGTGCACTTCATAGCCTTTTTCAAGCAGCAGCTCAGCGAGGAAGGAGCCGTCCTGTCCCGTGATGCCGGTGATCAATGCGGTTTTTGACATTTTTGGGGGTATTTTGAATCATGTTGCAAAGATAGAAATCTTTTCCATGACAAACGAAAACGGACCCGACAAAATGTCGAGTCCGTTTGGGTTTTTACGAGGAGGGTCCGCCAGCATGCGGAAAGGCACTCCCTTTCGCTTTCCTGACTTATCCGATCGCCTCTTTGATGCAATCCACGATATAGCGCACGTCGTCGTCGCTCACGCATGGACCGCTCGGCAGGCACATGCCCACTTTGAAGAGCGCTTCGCTGACGCCGTTCACATACGCCGGTGCATCCCTATAGACCGGCTGCTTGTGCATCGGCTTCCACAGCGGCCGTGCTTCGATGCCTCGCTGGTCGAGCCATACACGCAGCGCCTCCACGTTGGCGTTGGGTTCGCAGTCCGTGTGCGCGTTTTCGGTGGCATGCACCACGCCGGCGGCACCGCCGACGGCGCCTTGCACCACCGTCTGATAGGCGTGCTCCTGCCCTTTGATGTGCAGTTCCGGGTCGATCGTGATCGTGTTCAGCCAGAAATTGGCATCATACCGCTCATCCGGGTTGCCGTGCACCTCGATGCCCTGCACGTCCTTCAGCAGCTCCTTATAGAGCGCAAACACATGCTTGTGATGGTCGATGTGGTCGTTCACGATCGTCATCTGACCCCGTCCGATGCCCGCGCAGATGTTCGATAGACGGTAGTTGTATCCGATGGCCTCATGCTGGTAATAGGGATAGGCTTCGCGCGCTTGGGTGGCGAGCCACATGATCTTCTGCCATGCCTCCGCGTCGGGACAGACGAGCGCCCCACCGCCCGAGGTGGTGATCATCTTGTTGCCGTTGAAGCTCAACACGCCATAGTCGCCGAAGGTGCCCAACACCTGTCCTTTCCAGCGGCTGCCAAAGCCCTCGGCAGCGTCTTCCACCACGGGGATGTCATAGCGGTTGGCTACTTCCATGATACGGTCGATGTCGTACGGCATGCCGTAGAGCGCCACCGGCACAATGGCTTTTGGCTTGCGACCTGTCTTAGCGATGCGGTCTTTGATGGCTTCTTCCATCAGGTCGACGTCGATGTTCCACGAGTCCTTCTCGCTGTCGATGAACACCGGTGTGGCGCCCAGATACGTGATCGGGTGACTCGAGGCGCAGAAGGTGAACGACTGCACGATCACCTCGTCGCCCGGCTTGACGCCGCAGGCGATCAAGGCCAGATGCACGGCTGCAGTGCCGGAGGACAAGGCAACGACCCTTTTCCCCACGGGCGGTTCTCCCCGCCAATGACCCGGGTCGGACGAGGTCACAAAATCCTCGAGATCCTTCTCGAAGGCATTGACATTCGGGCCCAGCGGCACCACCCAATTGGTGTCGAAAGCCTCTTTGATGTATTTCTGTTCAAGACCTGCTTCGCTCATGTGGGCGAGGCAGAGATAAATGCGGTTGGTGGGCATATTATTCTACTTAAAATATAAATCTTTATCTCGTTTGCTGATCACATCCGAATTCAACACCATATCAATTACCTCTTTAATATGTTTTTCTTTCATTCTTCCAATAATCTTAGTGGTTCCTTTCACAATCTCTTCAGATAGGCTTCTTCCGCCCTCAGCTGTTCTTCAATAAACTGGATGTATTCTTCACTATCTCCCAATTCCGTAAGCCTATCAGCCACGGATATTTTGCCGTTTTTAGGAACATTACTCCATGCATAACCATGCGACAATTCTGAAACCTCACTAAAGCTCAAGTCTTTCAATTGGGCGATATATTTGTCAAGCACTTCTACGTCACTCTTTGATAAATAGTCCATTTCAGGGTTTCGACTAGAAACAATATCCTTAGTATTGATAAAATGGAAATAGTTCTCTCGAATATCATCTACTTGGGAAGCAAAGAAGCCTTCTCCCCTAACTGCTTTGAACAAGTCGTAAACACACGACGGAACGGGACCCCAATCCATTTTAATATAAGAGTCCCCTGTAATTGTTCTTCCATATTTCGAAAGATGCTCATTATCAGCAAAGTAAAGAATCTTGTTGCATTTATGAATATCACAAATGCCGCCCATCTGCTGGATAATATACAGAATTGCCTGTATTGTAACATCCTGTTTAAAGAGCTTATTCATCTGTTTCTAGTTTATGATGCAAAAATACAAAAGAATTGACATTTTGCAAGATTCATTCAAAATTCATCAATAATATAGAATAATTCTAATTATAGATAGACGTGCACCATTCCTAAAAATGCACCCTTCCCTTGTAAACTTCCCCTTTTTGTACCCTTCCCTAAAAATCGGACAGTTCTAAATTAGACAAAAAGTGTTAATTTTGTCACGAAGGAGGAACTGATGAGAAAAAGCATTCACAGCGAGAGCGAGATGGTGAAGGCCGTCAAGGAACTTGTGGCATTTGAACAGCTTGCCGCCTCGGCCCACCCGCTTCTGGACAAAGAATGCCGGACCGCCCGGCATCTTGACCTTAATCAGAATGGCCACCACCAGCAGCAGTCCCAACAGCGAGACCACCCTGTCAAACATCCATTTCAGTAACATAAACTTGGGTTATTTCTTGACGTAATAGCCTCCTGTTTTCTTGCTTCCACGGCGTTCGATAGCCCCAGTCTTCAGCAGCACTCGAATATGTTTGTCAATAGTGCTGAATGGAATCTCCATTGTTTCAGCTATCATAGTTGCCTGGCATCCTTCATGTTCTTTAATGAATGCCAATGTCTCTTTCTGGCTATCGTTTAATTCGCCATTTAATTCGCCATTTAATTCGCCATTTAATTCGCCATGTTCCCCTTCCTCATACTCCATCGAGTAAATCACCGTCATAAACTGACTCACCGACGACTTGAATACTGGGTCTCTCCCTTCCTTATACGTTTCCAACTCCTTCGTAGCATTACAGATCTTCTTCAGTCCGCTGCCTCGCTTCTCCATATAGTCCAGCTGCGCCATCACGTCTGCCAGCACCGGATTCCGCCTCAGCGACGAAATATCCTCCATAGGCACGTCCTGCACCATCTGGCCGCTGTACATCCCTCCTGGCGATGTCAGTGCCAACCGGTCGTCATAGATATCCAGATGCACCTCACCACCCATCACCGTATAGTCTCTGTGAATCAGGTGGTTTACGCACCCTTCAAGCACAGCCCTTTCCGCATACTCCAGCTTGTTCCGCCTGCCGTCAGGCAGCTTCTCCCAGCCTTTTCGCGTGTTCGCCTTCGCAAAGGCCATCGCCTCACGCAGCAGCAACAGGATATTACCCTTAAACTCCGCATCGTTGATGGCATCCGTCTTCTCCAGCCCGTCCCACCGCGTACAATACAGCCGCGACTGACTCAGCCAGCAGTCGTCCGCAAACAACGCTCCCGCATTCGTCAGGTAGCCGTCGTCCGTCACCAGACCAAACGATAGCAGGTACTTCCTGTCCCAGTCCTGCCCCGTCCGCTCCTTGAACGTATTCGCCAGAATCGCAAACGAATGGTCCTCCACCCGCTTGACCGTGCGCAGCGAGTCATACGTCCGGTTAGAACCCTTCAGCACCAGCCTCACCATCTGCTCGCCCGTTGCTGGAATACTCTCGTCGCCATTTCGCACAAATGCCACACGCTGACCGTCGCCCACGTAGTAGTAAGGCGTATAGCTGCCAGCCTTCACCTTCAGTTGCAACACACGTTTCCCCTCCATCTCCAGTGGAATCGCCGCCACCTCCGGCAACGGATCCATATAGTCGCGAATCTTCATGCTGATAGCCTCCGTCACGTGCTGCACATCCTCCAACCCCTTGACAACACCATCATTATCAATGCCAAAGAACAGCGAGCCGCCCAAGGTATTGGCAAAAGCACTCACGCTCTTCAGCCAGCTCTTAGGCTTCTTCTCCTCCAGCATCTCTTTGAAGTCGTATGCCGTACACTCCGCAATCAAATTTTCTATTGTCATATTAATAATACCGTTTGGTGTTATTTACCTAACGCACTAATCTTTCTCCTTCGCCCTGAATGTGGTCAGTCTCAGCACACAAAGAAACACCAGCGTAGCCTGCATAATTCCGTAATCCTGCGGAATATAGAAGGCGTGCGCCACATCGTTTCGTATGTTATGCCCCATGGATGTAAACACATACTCAAAGAAGTCAACATCCTCATCTGAGAACACTCCCTGCATCCGGGCCTCTTTCGACAATCCCTCCAGTAACACCTGGCTTGTGGTGTTATTTTTACCTACTTTTGTAATGCTGCCATAATCTCCAACCATATCCCGCAATATGCCTTCAAACCGTATCGAGAGTATGTCTATTGGAATCCGCCAATCCGTCTCTTTCCCTTGCAAGAACCGCTGATATTGTTTTATCAAGGCCTCAACCCCATAATCTATCTGCGAGAACCACGATGACGTCACCACTTGATTGGCACGCGCGTACTCAATTGGAAGTCCAAAACAAGTCCTTTTCACAAACCACTGCTTCAACTTACCGTATGTCAATTTCTTGGTTTGCACAGCAGTCAACACCAAATCCAAAACAACGTTCCGCACCAGGTTCATCACCCAGACATCATACCTTTGTCTCAGTTCGAAGCCCTCGTCAGCATCCTTCGAATTTCCATTGATATCTTTCTGCCTTTTCACAAAACCCAAATCTTCAAGTGTCGTATTCTTCTCCGGCATTCTCTCGCGTATCAACTGATATGAGGGGAACAAGAACCGAACAGGCAACGACAGATTCACAAGCAGCCAATTTAGTTTACCTTCCATCAGTTCTTTTTTCAAGGCCTGATAGTATTTTACCACCCGCTCGTCTGCTTTTTTCTCGTACTTGAAATGAGGATAAACCAGTTTCTTCTTGTTTTCTCGGTACATTTTCTCAGCACCGTTACGCTTCTCCGTCGCTCCAGCCTCCTGATAGAACGCCATTGCCTTCTCCAGATGGCTGTCATTCATGTGTGGAATGGCAATATTTCTAGGATTCGTTGCAGGGTCTGTCAACTTCTCCATCTCCAGATCACCCAAAGACTCATAGAAAAATGCCCTAAAACCTTTCCCTCCGTTCCGAAGCTTCGAAGCAAAGTATAAGCCTGCCTCACAGCATCCTTCTCGCCATCCGTCCTTTATTTGAGGGAACAGGTCTTTACATAAAGCCGCGAGTATTTCTGCATCACCGACCGTAAAGAAGTCCTCCTCTTTCGCCTTCCTGATGCAAACCATTTTTGTACGATAGCCATAGTCCGATTCCAGCACCTTCCACAGACAGTTCTCTACATCATCCTTTCTGTATTTGATTCTTTTCGATAAAGACATCATCACCTCCACGGCATCTTCCGCCCCATGAGGATAATCATCTTTATCATCCGGCAACAAAGCAGCAAATCCCTCTATCAGCGCATCCACAGCCTTTTGCGCATATCGGTTATTCTTAGAAAGCAGGTAGGCAAAGTAACTGTATCTGTATTTCAGCAACAAATTGCCGGTTGTCTTGATACGCTCATCAAAGTAAGCGACAGCCATCTCCCTGTCTAACACGCAGTTCTCATCCTCCACCAACCGCTCCACTTTCCACCACGTCAGCAGTTCCAACCTTGCCTTTGGCTGTTCTTCGGGTGAGAACTCGCTGTATGGAAACAGTCTGTCAAGATGTTCCACATCGTGCCGGGTCTCAAGATGGTCGTACAGGTCAGCTAATGAAGTCATGGTCTTAAATAGATTCTGCCAATTCTTTTAAGACATCATCCACTTTATAATAGGTTCTCTTGGCCTCGTTAAAGAGCGTTACCGCTAACTCGTATCCTTCATCTTTAGAGGTAATAGTGCAAGCATCTACCGTTATACCTTCTTCATTAATTAATGATATTGTATATGATGCCAATTTATCGGGATCAATTGTAAATAATGATTTCGAGGACTGCAAAACGGCCACCGAATACCCATTTATCTCTACTATAAACTCGTTGTCACGTGTTGACAACTGCCATTTGATGCGATTCTCTTTCGTCGCATCAATTAGTTTTGTAATCAGATGCAAATAATTGTTATTAATCATATCTAAAATGGTTTTGCTGTGACACTTGTGTTAAATAGCCCTCCAACTCCGTAAAATGTTTTGTCAACAAAGAATAATTGAGGCCAGCACCATTAGGCCCCATTGCACTCTCAACTCTGACATTATTCAAATCTATCTTCAAAACCTTAATATACTTTTGTATCTCTTTAACATCCGAAGAGTCCGTAGTAGGATTACACTTCAGGGATTGTAAGAAGACCAACATTTGTTCCATCAGTATTACTGATGCATCATGATTCCTGGCACCTATAAAGCCTGGTATTCTAGAAACAATCTCGATATGCTTGTTTATCTGTTCCGTGGTTTCCTTAAGGTTCATCGTTGCAATCTTTTCACTTAAAGCATTCTTTATGCTTTGGGTTTCATCTTTTATCGATTTGATATGAACCAATGCTTCAATTATAGCATATAATGAGGCAATACTGCCTAAAACCGAAAGAACAGTACCGACAGTTTGACATCTTAAAGAGAAGAAAACAGCAGCTCCGGCCAATAACACGAATCCGCCAACAAGGACGTGCTTATGATGAATATTAATGGTCATTAGGCGAATCATTTATATACAACAAGCGTGATGCAGCACAACAAGTGTAGTAGCCTATCAGCCACTAAATAACTAAAGAACGACGGGTCAACCAGTCCATGACACAAATTGTTTCTAATATTCATTCCCCTCTGGTCTGTTAGCAGTATTCTGAAATAAAATGCCATGTCATCTCCAAAGGTCTCTCTTACAACATCATCACGCAGCATATCATCTAATATCCGCTGCGTATATCCCACCTTTTTATCCCTATTTGCCATTGGTCTGATGATTGCTTTCCCGCTTAAATCAACCAATTTGCGAAAAGCATCTTCAATTTGTGGAACTATCAGATGGCACATCGTGATATAGTTTTCAGTTTCATATGCGATTAACGATTGGCGAATAATTTCCAACCTGCCATTATCAATGATTGGGCACAGCTCCATTCGTTTCATCAAATACGGTATGCCCAAAGCCCCACTCTCTTGGAGTGCATGTATTGAAGATCTCAACGGAATACTCTTAAACTGTATTCCTTTTGTTATATGTAATATCAACTGTCCTTCAAAATCATTGTCTATACCACCAATCACAGATGCAGGCCTGCCTTGCGAATCCATTAGCTGAGTGGGAATCATATAGGCGAATGGGTATCTTTCCGACAATTTCTTCAATTGAGCTGACTCATCATTTTTATTCGGAATAAAATACAAAATAAATTTTTCGTATTGCTCATTAATAGGACCTTCTGTCAGCATGATGTTGAGCTGTTCGAGCGCTTCTTTCGGATATTCAAAGGCAAACTGGCCGGGGGTCATTTCGCTCATGGCATCATTCCCTGCCTCTTCTATCTCTTTCATCAGTCTCATGCGTTCATCTAGAAGACCAAATGTAGCATACTCTGCTGCAATCTGTTCCAGATTACCCATCCATTGCATGCGGCTCATTCCTGCTCGATTATTGCGGAAGGCCCCTTCCATAATATGAAGAACCCTTTTTACATCATCCAACTTTTGTCTTGATTTGTAATACTCGGCAAGAATCGTTGCCTGTTCTTTTGCAGCCCATGGGTTGCTGTTGCTAACATTGGATAGTCTTTTTAGTCTTTCTTCATGCTTACGAACAAGAGCATTTTCTTCTGCTGCAATGAATGCATTTTTATTCTTGATTACAAATCCCAATAAAGCGCCCCACAAACGTGCCGCATTGTCATCCCCTGTCCTTTCGTTGTCGAATCTCACAAAAGCGGCCTTGACTTGCTCCGCATACTTGGGGTTATTCCCAGCCAAAGATGACAGTCTTTCCAGAACATTTACTGTAATAACATCGTGAGGTTCATAATCACCGTTTGCAACATCAAGCAAACTCTGGATATAAGTGTCAAAAAGCCAATTGGGGTAGCTGTCATTACATACTCGTTTTTTAAAGTCCCATACCAATCCGCAATACCGAGCCTTCAACAAAGGGTTTGTTGCTTCTTGTCCCCGTCTTTCCCAATAAAGAACACAGTCATTACTTATGTCTGTATATGCTGGCATTGAGACTGGTGTTCCATCTTCTTTCTTGCCATAAAATTGGGGGCCGTAGTATGTTCCCCACTCAGTATCATTACCATTAGCCACAAGTGAGAATGCAAGCCACTCATTAAAACACTCAGTTTTTTTTCGCTCAGATTCGGGCAATTGATTAATGTCACCCGTCACATCGTGCGGGTAAAACCTTTTCTTGTTTGGGTCATCATATATTGCCAACACCTGTGCTAATGTTGAATATTCACTCATATCTATTATTGGTTGTTTTTATAAATCCGTCATACGTACATAATATTTCTAAGATTCTTATATCGCATGCTGGGGACGATTTTCACTTACCATCAGAGCGCAATCTTCGGTCGATCATCTCTTACGCTTTTAACCCTTAACCCTGAACCAAGAACCGTCAGTTAACTCTTAACCACAATTGATTCGTGTCAATCCGTGTCATTCGTGTTCACATATAACTATCAATCGTGAACCATGAACCATGAACCGGAAGTTTATCCTTCCCCTCTCACCGCAATCCTCACCCCATTCACCAGCATCGGCGGAAAAAACCGCAGCGAGTCCAGCGGGATGTAAACTTCCCCTTTTTAGGACAGCCTAAAACTAGACTGCAAATATAATTGATTTAGGTTTGAGTTTCAACTTCTCTCGTAAATTTACGTTGTTTCTTCGGACGTTGTTGAGCGGCTATGCCAAAAAGGGACTCTGGCGGACGTTCCGTCAAGGCCGTCCGAAGGACGCTTGTATAGCCTTGACCGAACGGATGACAGGGGCCACCTTCGCATAGCCGGTCGGCATATTCGGGGTTGTTGGCCGTGCTTCTTTTTGAGAACTCCACAGGGGCCATGTTGCCAAGGCTCTCGTGGGACCACTTTTAGTGCATCTTCTTGTAGACGCGGTACACCTTCTTGTGGTTCCACGTCCGGCCTTCGCGCCGCAGACGCTCGAAGATCTTCCAGAAGCCGTCGCCATGCTCAGATGCTGACCTGATCGCCTCCTCGACCTCCGTGTCGTCCCTCTTCTCACGGTAGTAGTAATATGACCTGTGGATGTCCATCAAGCAGCACGCCCGAGCGATGCTGACTTCGAACTCCTCCACGATGACGCCTGCCAACTCCCTCTTGACCTCGGGCTCTAGAGTTTTTTTTCGATGACGTCCCTCAGTATCCGGTTGTCCAACGCCAGGTCGGTGTACATCTGCTTCAGCTTGCGGTTCTCCTCCTCAAGCTCCTTCAGCCGTCTCACCTGGCTGACGTCCATCCCGCTGTACTTCGACTTCCATTGATACAGGGTGGCCTTCGATATACCATGCTCCCTGGCCACCACCTCGGCGCTAACGCCGCTCTCGAGCTCCTTGACGGCCTTCACCATCTCGCTCTCGCTGTGAATGCTTTTTCTCATCAGTTCCTCCTTCGTGACAAAATTAACTCTTTTTGTCTAATTTAGAACTGTCCGATTTTTAGGGAAGGGTACATCCCCACCACGGAATATCGTGTGCCACCGCTTCTACATAATCCCAAAAGGCTTGCCAATGCATACGCATTACCTATTTCTCTTATCCTCTCCACTACAATGGCTGCCGTCCGATAAGGACCAGCCGCTCATTATTTATTATAGATTTACGAAAGATTTGCTTCTTAAATTACCTCCCCAGCATACCCCATCTTCCTCTCCAGCACCGTGCAGAAGATCATCTTTATGTCCTTCCAGAACGAATAATTCCGATAGTAATAGCAGTTGAGCCGCACCTTGTCGGGATAGATGACCGTGTCGTTGTACGCCACCGCTATGTCTTGCGCGTCGCGGGTGTCGCCTGCTTGCTGTCGTTGGGCGACGTATTCGGCGATCATCTCGTCTTCGAGGCGGTATTTCAGGGTGGCGGGGCCGGTGATGCCAGGTCTCAGCTTCAATACGTCGCGGTCGTCGCCTTGCAGCTGGTCGGCGTAGCCGGGCACATCGGGGCGGGGGCCGACGAAGCTCATGTTGCCGATGAGCACGTCCCACAGCTCGGGCAGCTCATCCAGCTTGTAGTGGCGGAGCTTGGCGCCCAGGGGGGTGATGCGGCTGTCGCCTGCCACCGACACCGAGCTGCCGCTGTGCTTCATCGTCATCGTGCGGAACTTGTGGCACTTGAACAGCTTGCCGCCACGACCCACACGCTTCTGGACAAAGAATGCCGGACCGCCCGGCATCTTGATTTTGACCAGAATGGCCACGATGAGTAAGACGGGCCACAAGAAAAGTAAACCGAGGAAGGAGACAATGCGGTCGAAGAGGAATTTGAGGTACATATTGACGGTATGCATTAATGATTATTCGATGTTTTTACAATAAGCCCTTCCCAAGAAATCAGGAAACAGGTCGGTTTCGTAGTATTTATGCGCCAGAATCCTTAGATAATTAAAGCCGGCCGCATCTGTCCGATAAGCTATCGAATCATAGGGCTTGTAATAAGAAGAGCGAAACTCTTCCAATGTTTTTGGAAGCTTAACGTTGGTTTGAACCGACACTTCTTCATAAAGCCGATGGTCAAATAGACACTGCTCGATGTTGTACTCGTCCTGGATGGGAAATGCTATTTGCAAATTTACCCCTGATTCTTCAACTACTTCCCTAAATTTGAAATAGACCTGCTCCAAACCCAAATAGGCTATCAATTCGAATATGACAACCACCAAAAGCGATGAGTCACAACAATAGTCATCCGACTTCTTATAAAGACTTTTTGCCAACGCCATCCGGTTTCCTGTCAGTTCTGGCCACATCTTTTTCTTTTTGTATAGTTTGATTAGGTTGACAACGGTTTCTACGACAAAAGAGGTCATGCATTTTCCATCTTCTTCCTCATCGTCTCTCATCAAATACAAAAACACCAATTGTATGGGGATGGAATGCGTATCCAACAGCGGCATCTTAAACCCTGTATTGTTATTGATGATTTCTTTGACAATGGTTTTCTGAAGACGTACGTCATCTTCTTTTATGCCAAAGTATTCAGTGGTAAAGAAGTAGTACATCAAGTCGCCAAGAAAATCAAAACAACGTAACGGATAGAAAATGTATTCCGTATCAGACGGCTTGAAGGAATAGAAACCCTTTTCAAACCCTGCTGCATCAATTACTTTGTTCAAATATGCTTCATAGATACTTAATTGTTGGGTAACCAAAGGCCGATACAATTCAATAATCCTCTTTTTCTTTTCAAGTTTGTTTCGCAATATCCAAGCCCAAGTTTTCAACACTATGGTATCCATACAATACTTTGCTGGATACAAATTGTCAGCTTGTATGGAATAGTAATAGACCAAAGCACCAATTAGGCGAATGGTGGCGAAAAAGTTGGTTTCAGTTCGTTTGGATTGTTTTTGGCCTTCTAATTTTGAAATTTGTAGATTGACTAATTGAACCAAGTCTGAATAATCATTTCCTTCCGAATCCAACAACACCAAAGCTCTTTTGAGAAGCCGGTAACTGTCTTCGTTGGTCAACAGGGTTTCCTCAAATAAATATTTGGAAAACAACTCGGTTAGTTTATTGATATCCCATCGCTCAAAGTTTTTATCCGGAAACATGCGTTCAACAAAACCATCCAATGTCGGTCTGGCATTTTCATCAACGGTGCCATTATGCACAAAAACAAAACGGCGATCATAATCTTTTAGGCCGGGTATGGAAGCGTCTCGATACGGAGTGTTAAGCGATGCCGTCAACGACTCTATCAAACCGTCTGGCTCACTTAAAGTCCTATCCGTAATGTCATGAGCGCTAAAACCTTTCAATTCGAAAAGGAATAGCGTTGGCTTTCCTTTGACTTTTTTGGTGGCGACCACATCCCTACCATATTGGGATTGGCCTTTCGACTGCCTTGGTGTGGAGAGAATCCGAAATCCCATCCTTTCCAAAAGCAGAGGGAAAATATAGTCCAACTCGCCATCTTCCTTTAAGGAAGCCACATATTCTTTAATGATCTCTTTCCGTAACATCCCAATCCTTGAATACATCATTAATCCACTTGTCCCTTTCCAAGGGAGTCATAGATGGTACCATGAGCCTTGTGGGCACCGAAACCTCAATTTTTGACAAATGATTCGTTTTTCCGTTTTCCAATCGCCAACCACCACCACGAGCCAAAACCTCTGTCTTCATCATCTTCATCCATAAAAACGAGCTATCTTCTTCTATCGCTTTGATGTGTTGGCCGTGTTCTTCTCTTTCTACCCTACAAGCTTCCTGATAATACCGGTCTTGCGTGTACTTTGGCGACAATTCTTTCAATCCACGTCGTTTTTGTATGGCCTCCGCTCGATCTTCAACATATTGTTTCAACAGTTTGGTTTCTTTAGTATCTAATCCCAATTTTTCCATGGCTTGGGAAACGTTCCCCATATAATTATCAACATAGGGAATCATTTGAGCCAGCAATACCTGTCTAACTCTTTCAGAAGCTGACAAAAACAAAGGCAATATTTTAGGTAATCGTTTTTCTGGATTGCCCAAATCCTGAAGCATAAAAACAACGAACAAAATCTGTTCTCCTTCGTTAAGGGACAAAGGGTCAAATCCTGAGTTCTCCATATGATACTCATCCCATAGTTGCCTACCAACAGACCTATAGTCCCCTTTCAGATGCAAGACAAATGACAATACCAGATTGACAAAAGAATCAGTTTCGTTATGTAGCTTTTGCAAACAATTCTCAAAGGAAAGAATCTCGTTTGGACCATACTGTTCGCTGACAAGGACCGCGATTTTCCCAAAAAAGCCTTCATTAATTAGACAAAGAAACAAAACGTTATCCAACCTTTTGATGTCCTCGGTTGGATGTTCCAAATGGGCTAATGCCAGCAAGACGAAGTCTTCTATAACCGGAGAAAGCGCGCTCTGTCTATACAACCAATTACATAGCACGTTCGTCATTGATGAGGATTTTGTGGAAAGAAGCACTTTTATTCGTTTCTCACAATCGGTCTTTCTTCCATCTTCAAGACCCACCAATGTCTTTAGTAAAAACGCCAATGTGACACTTTCATCAAATGGCTTTAACGAAACGGCAATATCGAATGCTTTACAAACGGTTTTATTATCCAAGCCTTCGGTACGGATAAAAGCTTGAGCGAAGAGTTCCTTGTCCTTCTCGGGTGAAAACAATCGGCAAGCACGGTCAAAATCGTTCATCAAAAGCCCTGCCAGGCAATCGATTGAATGGTTGGGCTCGGATTCCATCAAAGACAAGCCTTCGTCAAAAAAGCATTTGCAATAAACACGAAATGTATTTGAAATGAGTAGTTCGACGTCGTTCTTTTTCTTCGACTTCGACTGAAAAGAACTCACTATCCCGAGAAACTGATTTGCATCCCAGTCTACACTTGGAATCAGCACCAGCAAACCGTTAACCCAATCCCACTTATTCTTACAAGAGGAGAAAACCGTAGCTTTGACCTCGTTTTCAAGAATATGTGAGATGGCTACACCAAAATAATACGGAACAAGTTGGTAACCTTCTTCCCTATCCCAGATCTTCCTTTCCTGTTTTTCCCAATCGGCAGGTTGGGAAGAAAAAGAAAAATCACCTTTTTCCGACCATTCGGAAAGAAGTGATTTCATTTGGGATAATGAAGCCAGAATCATCGCTTGTTGTTTTAACCACTAGTATGGCATAAGGTCAAAGTAGCCAGCGTCTTGGACGACATTCGATCCTCGAGGACGAGGCTCCACATATTCTGTACCCATCACTTTTTGGGACTGGTCGATGAAGTAATCATGGTTAAAAGAGTAAAACTCTATCCTGTCATCAAGAATTACATGCAAATGGTTAAGGTAATTCAATGACCGTGGATATACACGCCAACGCGTGATTTCACCTGGTATCCATGTTTTCTTGCCATCACTTCTCATCACCAACAGGCCATCATCGTATTCTATTATATTACCAAAAATAGCAGCACCACCTTTTATTATCATGGAATCATGCTTGTTGTTCTTTGTCTCAATCGTATGCATCCTATCGCTACCTTCTGCATTCCATTTATTGTACTTCATCACCTTAACTTTTTGAGAGGTCGCCATATATATCTTATCTTGAACCCCCCAACAGATTGTTCCATCATTCGACTCTTCGTACCCGTCAAATTCCCTTTCCTCCATTTCCCGATCATAATTTCTACGCAACCTTTCTTTCCCATAATATTCATCTTTGTATTTCTCAAACTTGAACAAGGAAATGTAAGATCCACCTTGTCGAGATGAGCTGAATATGCTTTCATAGATGTAGTTGGAATACAAGGAAAACTTATCGGAAACCTTATAAAGATTGGGCTCCACCGTTTTTAAAGACAATGATTTGACAGAATTAGACAAACTGTATTCCAAGAGGCCGTCACTTCCTGCCGACAAGGCCATCTGGGGATAATCATTTGCCACTATCGAAAGAGCCTTACCATCCCACACCTTAATAGGTTTGGTACTTACCATGTATTTTGCGTTTATGGGTCTATGAGCAGTAGTCCTATAAAAACCTTCATCAGTAGAATAATAAAGATTGCTATTATAAATTTCCGTATCTAATGGCAAACGCCCCGAAGGAGAATCTTGCTTTCCAACCAAACAACAAGCCACATCATTTTCTGATGCAATATGTTTTATTTTGCTTGCTTTGATATATTTCTTGGAAAGCAACTCCTTAAACTCAAGATCTTCAAATATTTGTTGCACGCTTTGACGATATAAGTATCTTCCATCCTGAAATCCATAACGCAAAGGTAGTGCATCAATACCATCAACAATAAAAGAATCAACAAGCCTATTCCAATCATAAACGCACAAATCCCCATCAAACGTCCACAGATAAAGCCGTCCTCGATAGATTTGGCAATCATAATAATTTCCGTAAAGGGTTATTTTCAGAGGTTGCATGACAAGCAGTGTTGAATTTTCGACATTTTAGCCTTGGTGATGGTACCTGTTGATACCCATTTCTTTAAAATCGTTTCGGGAGGGACATCATAACTATTGGCCATATAATTGCAAGGGTATCCATGCCATTGTTCTGCATTCGGGTCGTTCTTAAACCGAGCAATCTTCAAATCCTCGCCATTAACCCCCACCCCAATAATCACAAATTTTGAATTAGCATCAAGCAGGCATCCCCAGGCGTCATCCTCATCAAACCACCCATTCTGAATCGAATAACAGAAACAGCTAAATTCTTCTTTTGGTTTAATCACCCAAATGCTTTTATGAGGATTCCCAAGCTTCCGATGTGCTGGCGAAATCAAGTATACAAAACGAACAATTGCTCCATTATCATTTAATTCCAAAAAGTATTGTTTCATATTCAGATAGCAGGAGAAAGAAGTGTATATTTTTGAGATGTTGCATTAGCTGAACACGGGCCACAAGAAAAGTAGACCGAGGAAAGAGACGATGCGGTCAAAAATGTATTTTATCAGCAACTGGAAATGCATTTTTCAGAAAACTACTTTAAACTCCCTTTCGGAAGATCCTCAATGTAGATATAATTATTGTCCATCTCCTCGATAAGCTTTGTGTCTAGGACTTTCTGGGTGGAATACAAAGAAGACAGGTTGTCTTTTGAGATGGTCTCAAACATACGCAGGTGAAGATGGGTAGCGACGCCCATTGCCGATAGGCACATCATCTTCCCTATCCCTTTCCCTTGATACTCATGATCCACCATCTTGCCAAGGAAGCTCTTGCCGATGAAAAAACAACGAAGGAAATAATAGCCCACAATGTCTTTACCGTTACGGACTAGAAAGATCAAATAGGCCTTGTTTTTAACCAACCTCTTGATACTTTTCTCGTCAAACCCGTGGGGCTGAAAATAGGTGAACGACTCTGCTGGTTGTTTGGCAAAGAAAGTAGCTAAAGGCAGAACATCGCCCAGGGTTGCCTCTCGAATCTGATACGCCCCCTGGTATTTCTCCAAACAACCAGATACACCACGAAGCCTTCTACCATAACGAAGTAGAAACAACCTCGCGTTCAACCCCTCTATCAGGTTCCAAACGAACGGAAGCTTGTCTTTGATTATATGGGATATTTGGTATAACATTTTTGGGTCTAATTTTTAAGTTTTGTCAAACAACTTGTATGGATGAAACTACCAGAAAACAACAATTAAAATGAATACTTTTTTATCTCCTCCAAATATGCATCTATCACCAAATTCCTGTCAAATTCCCGTTCCATTTTTTTTCTTGCTGCTAGCCCCATCTGCACTTTTTGCTCGTATGGCAGAAGGATAAACCGCTCAACTTTTTCAGTCAGGTTATGGGCATCTTTTACCTTACACAAATAACCATTAACCCCATCGTCAATCGCTTCCTTACAACCATTAATGTCACAAGCGATGACAGGACGACCCGCAGCACAGGTCTCCAGCAATACATTAGCCATTCCTTCATGATAAGACGGATGGATGGTACACCACGAATCCTTTATATAGGGTCGCACATCAGGAACAGCACCGTGCCAAACCACAATGCCTTTGTCTTGCAGGTCTTTTAACTGCGCTTCGTAATGCTCTTCACAAGCACCAAAAATATGAAATTCGGTCTGCGGATATTTCTCTCGAATGATTTTGGCCATCTCGAAGAACTCCTCAATACCTTTGTCTCTCATCACGCGACCAATGAAGTTGAGCTTCATTGCTGAATTTCCCCCTGGATAATCCTGAAACGTATGCCATTCCAAATTCACACCACTACCCGGAAGCAAGTACCCATCATTGCCGATTTGATGTTGTTGGCAGAATTCCTTTATTGAGCTGTTCTGATAAAAAACCTTCTTCGTTTTATTTAATCCATAACGATACATGAAAATGGTGAACTTTTGCAGCAACCCCGGGTTTTCGATAGCAGTGCCAAGACCTGTGATGTTGGCCAATTGGGATATATGAAGTCTTCGGGCAGCAATGCCACCATAAACATTAGGTTTGATGGTATAAGTCAATACAACAGACGGTTGATGTTTTCGCATTAGCTTCTGATATTGTCTTACTAACAACAAGTCATGCAACGGATTGGTACCCCTACGATCCACCTCCGTAAACTCAAACTCGCATCCAACACCTCGGAAATATTCCTCTTTTTCCTCCAAATCATGGGGAGAGGAAATAACAACGCGATACCCCTCTTTGGCTATGGCCGCTATCACTTCCTTACGGAAAGAAAACAAGCCAACAAGGCTATTGGCAAGAACCAAGACAACTTTATTCATTTGAAACCAACAGGTTTTTCAATAATTCTTCCGGCGCATTCAATGAACCTTCGTGCCACTGGCAATCTCTATCAAACCAACCGCCAAGCCCCATCACAGCCGTATGTGAGAAACCGTAACTCATTTCCACAATCTTTCCTTCACCCGTACGGTTGTCTACCACATAGTCAAATCCAACACATTTAAAACCAATGGCATCGGCAGCAGCAAATGCTGATTGAATAATATTTTCGGTGAAAAGATTCCTATCATGTAAAAAAGCTCCACCCCCCGACGCTCTGAAATCATGACTGCGTATTGGCCTATTAAAACCAGAGAGTTTGTTGCCTACCACCACTACTTTCATATCATAACCGTCGTTGGGGATGAACTCCTGAAGATAGACGTATCCTTTTTCATTGGGGAATTTTCGGGCACCTTTCAATACTCGTAAAAACTCAGGCGCACGTCTCAGTTTGGCTAAAAAGGTGGCTTTGTCATGTGAAGAACGAATGTTTGAGGAGGTTTTATACAAGAGGCTAGGAGCAGGATTATAGCCTCTTCCGAACATCCTTCTTGCATAATGCAGCAATTGTGCCTTATTGTGAATCAACTTCACATTATGCGATCCAGAGCCTGTACGAAGTTTGGCCACTATAGGGAAATCTATCTTATCTTCTTCCAGGGCTTGTTTTAGCGTATCCTTCTCATAATAGACCTGCGACTTGGGGATAGGAGCTCCAACGGCCTGCAAAGCATACATTTCCGCTACTTTGTCATCAAAATGCCAAGCATCATTGAAATCAGGAAAAACCTTCAGTCCCATCATCTTAGCCGAGTAAAGGATGCTCCGGGTTTCCATCATTTCGGAGAACACATATTGTCCGAAGTGCCATAATAACACGTCGTAGTTTCTCAGTGTCTCGACGGCATCAACACCAAAGAGATCTATTTTGTCATAGGGGATATTGTTTTCTTTTAAATATTCTTCCCAAGGGTTCACCCAAGAGGTGGTGTGTAGCGGCCCAGGACGCTGGTTAATCAAAACTTTCATAGATATTAAATTTTAATTATAAATAGCTTCGGATGCATTGGTAGTGAAAGCATATATGAAATACGGGTTTATTATATTAAATAGGGTTTTGTAGTATGCAAGGTTAATCCGTTTTTTACAATACAAAAAAATGAATAATAGGATTAAAGCTCTATTGTTCTTGTGCTGATAGTGTCATGTGTAGAGTAGATTGTATTGGCTGGCACGTGACCTCTGACCACACTCCCAGCGGATATAATGGAATTTTCTTCTATTACTGAACCTTTTAATATGATGGCGTTCATTCCAATCCAAACGTTATTGCCAATAATGATTTCTTTAGGTACATCCCTTCCTTTTGTTCTATCTAAACTTCTTGTCTCATGTGCGTTGGAATCAACGATATTGATTCCTGATGCCATTACACAATTGTCACCTATGACAATCCTTTTTTGGGCATGAACATATACACCATTGAGGCGACAATTATCACCAATTATAATTTCACTTCCGTTTCCGTCACTCAACAATGTTGTCGGCCAAGGCATCCCACCGTGATAATTTCTTGAAGAAGTGCCTATTTTACACTTTGATCCTATTCTAATCCCACCACCATTGATACTTGACGCTTTACAATAAATTTTAGATTTATAATAGACTTCTGAAGAGAAATCTATGGAAACACCTCGCTTTAATGAAAGCAAAAATGTGTGAATTTTAGACAGAATATAGTTGATAATTCGATTAATCACGATAAATTTTATTTTGGCGTATTTCTTTTATTATGGTGCAAGAAAGCTATCATCGAATACGAAACATTGCGGAATCACAAATATGTTGATTTTTTGAATAATAATGTCTGTGCAAAATCATACAAAGTCAATCGGCGCAAATCCGATGCCATCAATGATGGTAAAGACAGGAGGGGCAAACCAAAACAAGGGTGTCACTAATCTTGGTGCGTTAAAGAAAAGAAACGATAGTGCATAGAAATTGAATAGAAACAGCAATTTAACATACCGTTTCCATATTGGATTAATTGTAGCATTACTTCGAAAAACTGTCAGCAGCCAAAATACGTACATCATATTAGCTAATCGGATAAAGCGTCCACCACTGCCAATGAGCAGTGTTGCGATAAAACCCAGAGCGAAAGAAAACATCACATAATGAAGAAATCGTTGTTGTGTCTTATCTTGGATGATTTTTTTCCTTCGTCGGTATAAGGCAGTAAGCATAACCATCATGCCAAATTTGTTAACATAATCGAAAGTGGTAGTGAAAGCATAGTTAGCTTGACGGTAGAGACTTTGTGATTTGGCAGCGCGACTTGCTTCTTTTTTCTCTATATTCTCAGTGGTTTTTCGGTAATTGTTGGCTTTTCTGTTGATGGCTACACTACTGGTAAATTCATCGGCATCACCCTCCGCCCCCATAATGTCATCCAATGCCGATTGTGGGGTGAGCAGGTTAACACCGAAGGCCAAAATCATGATAAGATAGTAAAATGAGGTGTTTTTGACCAATTTGTGTATGATGGCAAAAATAAGGATGCCAACCACACCAATAAAATACCCAAAGTGTATCAGCGGCGTTACTAAAACCCCAATGATGGCGCGTTTCTTGTCAAAGTACAAATACCTTATGGCAAAATACGAAAACCAAGAGGTAGCCGTCCAAAAACGGATGCCATTGACATTGAAGAACGAAATGGCAAGAAAAAAGAAAAAGACAAGGATGTAGAAATACTTATTGCGTCCTCCACGCCAAATCAAGAATACCTGCTTAATGGACATATATGAGAAAGCACCCATAACGGCTCCCAATATCCCATAAAGTACCTTAGGGTTCCTTGTGAAAAGTTGGATAACGCCATACATAAACAACAAATACACATCGGTAAGACGGCCTTCCTTGTAAAGTGCCCAAACCATCCTGAAGTCGAAATCCTGTGAGCAAAAACGAGCTGCAATTCGATAAGAGTCAGCTGTAATCAAATTAAAAGAAATGGCATATCCAAATAACGCATAAAACATTATGAACACTAGACCGTTCAATCGACGGTCAAGGTTCTTCATGGCATTGATGAAACCAATAAGAGGATTAACCAAGAAAAAGAGAAGTGCTTTCATAAACACAAGTTAAAGTTCGGCAAAAATCTTTGCCACATTTTTAATGTCATAGCGTTCGGGATTCTCAATGACCACCTGTCCTTGGTAATCCTCACGGCAAAAAGCCTCGAAAACATCTTTCTCCTCAAAAGCGGAGGTGATTTCAAGTATCGGACGATGTGTCAAATAATAATCGATGAGCTTGCTAGGGGTCTGAACGGCACTCTCATTTCGGATATTAATAAGGAAATCCATCTTGCTCAGTTCGTGAAGCAGTTGTTCATGTGGAACGTACGCGCGAAATTCCAATTTTTCACCAAGTTTGGCCTTGTACGGCATAAACAAGTCCGGCTTGTTGGTATAAACCACAAACTTGAAACTATCGTTTCTTTCAACCAAATAATTCAAAAACTTTCTGGGGTCACGCTTCTGAGGATACACCATCCCAGAATAAGCAAAGGTGGGAACTGCATTTTTCTTGTAATCAGCCAAAATGCTACTATCGAATACGAATCCCTGAGGAATAACACATATTTTATCCCGAAACTCTGGATAATAGCCTTGAATAGCTATTTCAGTAGGAACACTTATGAAGTCCGTTGTGCGGCACCACCATTTTTCCACATACTTGAAATAAAAAGGATGACCTCCAAGAGGGTTGCCCATAAACGGGTCGCCACAATCCGAAATCCAAACCGTATTTTTAAGGTTTTTATAGTGCCTTTTGGCATAGGCAGCTCCCCAGTGAATTGGATAGGGAATTGCAATAGTAATTAATCGGTCATAATTGCCGCAATTCTTAAGGAAACGTCTTGTTCGTTTGCCAATTAGAATGTCTGGAAAAACAAGCCATCGCCTCAAAATAAAAACTATAGCTTTTCGCCACAAAGCAATAGGTTTATGTCCCGGATCACTATTTATCCATTGAAATCCCGACATTCCTAAATCCTTAACCTTGATACCTGTTTCTTCTTGAAAACTGGTGTAATCGTATTTACCCAATATAGCAGCCAAAGTAACATCATGACCTTGTCGAGACAATTCCTTTGCCAGTTCGGTAGCACGATGTGCTCTTGGAACTAGCCGTGGAAATATTACAGCTGATATGATAAGTATTTTTTGGGGCATATCTTATTGTATATTGTATTAAGGAATGATATTAACCCTTGATCATTTGATCCAATTTTTCAAAAAACGAATTAGATTTTGCCCTTTCAGCCTCCATTCCTATACGAATACGCTGTTGAACTTCATCGTGGTTCTCAATAATATAACGAATGTCTGACATCACTTCATCAAAGGAGCATTTTTTGCTTTCCAACCAAAACTGTTCTAATTTCATATCAGTTAAAGCTTGACGTATCTTGCTCATATATTGGTAACTCATTTGAGTGACATCAAACGAAACAGTTGGGGTATTACTCTTTAAAGCTAACAATGTGCCATGAAAATACTTTGTAATGTTCATGTAAAAAGCAGAAAATACAGTATACCATTCGTATGGAGACAATTGGCATAGATAGTGTTCATTTCGGTGTTTGAATCTATCAGCCGGTTGGTTCCTTGAAAGCAACATTACGTATTCATAGTCTTTGCCAAGTTCTTTTTGTATCTTGTCTACATATTTATTTCCCGATATCATAAAACTTACAATCTTTTTTGAGACATCGACTCCCAAACGCGACAATATGGATTTTGCCATATTAATATCAGGTGTGGGCAATAATACAGTAGGATCACAATTACGATGAACTTCCAATGATGAATTTGTAGTCTTCACGAAATTAAAGGTTTCTTGGTCTCTTACACCAATATATTCATAATCTTTCAAACAATCCGCAATATACCTTTTATCCTCTTCGGGCACATTTTTCACATCCAAACTATACGCCGAAGCCGCATAACTCATCTTTTTGCATTTAATCTGGGGCCCCAACCAATACGGATTCTTCAGGCCAAGATGGCGATTATATGCCCAAACGGCATCACTTCCAACAATAACCAAGTCATAACGACTGTTTATGTAATCATATACTTCGTTATAATCATTGGAGATGATGGTCTTTGGTGACAATGGCAGCAAACACAAGTCATCACGGAATCGCTTATACATAGTTCTATAGTCAAATCCATTCTGAATAAATTTCTTCAAGCCGAATTGATACATTTTTGCTTTGGACAATAGTTCATAGTCAATGACTTCTACAATATCTCCATATCTCTTTTGTATTTCTTTTGAGAGTGCAAAACTCTGCATGAACGCACCATAATTGATGCTTCTGTGAAAGGTGAGGATTCCTATTTTCATAGTTTTAATGTTTTAATCGAAATGGGTGTATTCGGTGTAAGAAAACCGCCTTGAGCAAGCCACTTTCAACGTGTCTGGAGTATGACCGATAGCAAGCAACAAAACAGGCAATGACGCATTGGAAATTCCTGCCTCTGCTTTGATTTTTGCTAATCGTTTGTCGTCAATTCCCAAATTCAGTGGAATAGTGCCAACACCTAAAGAATGAAAAGCATACATCAAGTTCATGGCATACAATCCACCGTTCAAATAGGGTTGGTGTCCCTCTGTAATTGAAAAGGCATTGGCCGTTGACGCAATGATAATGATGGCGGACACCTTGTCCTTGAATTGTCTGGCACCTGTTTGTAGTTCCAATATCCTCAGCACATTATCTTTGTTGGTTTTCACATAAATGTCCCAAGGTTGACGATTGCATGCTGAAGGTGTTGTTTCAGCAATTTCCAATGCTTTACAGATGGTTTCTTTAGCAACAGGCTCTCCTGTGAAAGTCCTAATGCTATGACGAGACTTGGCAAACTCTTGGTATGGAAATTCCAAAAAGAGTTCTTTGCTGCTTTTCGTTTCAATTCCACCTAAATAGCGTTGGAATGATTGCTTTGAGTTTGCGTCTATCTTCCCGTTTAATTGGTCATAAAGCCTCATAATGTTTGGTTCCACCTCCGCGTTGTTAGATTTGTGGAACTCAATGTACTGTTCTACGATTGAAAGAACAAAAACCAGCATTTCTTGGTCTTGGTACCTTCGGTTATATTCCTTTAAATCATTAAGAAGACGTGTGATTTTAGGGACTCCAAAACCAAGACGAACATCGTCCAAAGACAAACCTTTTTCAATGATGTGACATTGTAATAATAAAGAGTATTTCAGTTTGTCTTGACTTTGAAAGGTTTTTTCGGTGCCAAGATTTTTAACCAGATACTTATACTCTGTCCTGCAGAACTTATGTACAGCCCACCTTATATACAAAGGTTTAATCAATTGCTTTATGTTTTTCATATATCTATGTATTTCTTTCTTTTTCTTTCAAACTCTTTTTCTGAAAGGTAGCCATAGTATTCATATTGATGCCATGGATGCTCTTTTTCTACCCGATCTTTGTCAAGATGTTTTATTATCTTGGCCGGGCTACCTGCAATTACAACATATCCTTCTGGGAAAGAATGTGTTACCACACTGCCCCCCCCCACAATAGTTGAAGGTCCCAAGGTAACTCCTGGCATAACCAAGCTATTCATCCCAATCCAACAATAATCGCCAATAACTACGGGAGCCGGAATATTCTTGTCTCTGTCATAAAGGTCGTGATTGGAACTTAAAACCCCAACATTGGGACCGAATCGGCAATAATCACCAATGCGTATCGTTCCCAACCCGCCAAAATAAGAGCCAGGGCGACCTGGTTTTGAGTTTTTCCCAACATAAATGTTTCGAGGGTGCGTAACCAGACAAGTTTTGTCCTTTGACCAATACAATTTGGAAAACCCCATTCTGAATTTCAACCACGCCCAAAAACCATTAGGCAGATTCTTCGAAAGTACAAATCGTACATAATCTCCAATAAAAGGTAGTTTGATGAGGATTTTAATTACTTTTTTGCTTCCCATTGCTCAATAAAGGTTTGATTAATTGTAAATAATCAATATGAAACAGTTTCGATAAACCTATAAATAACAATCCAAACAAGGACATCTCAATCAACAACATAAACAATACGGACTGCGTAATGACAATTTTTTTAAAGAAAAGTAATATACCTACGCACACTGCCGAAATGCAAAGAATCTTGATTATAACCTGAAACGGGATAATATCCGATAGTTTTACCTTCATGAATTTTTTTACATAAAGAATGTATATAAAAGCTTGTGTCATTACTAATAGAGTATGGATGATTACAAGTATATACGGATTATCTGGAAACACAAGCGTAGAAACATACTCGAGCGGAGCCAACCCCAAGAAAACAAGCATCATTACTCTTGAGTAAACCTTAACGGAACCTATCGCAATCAAAATGGCTGCATAAGGAATTATTTTGACAAAATTTGTCATCATCTTAATGATAAAATAATTGCCCGAATTTGCATATTGTGCCCCATAAAGCAGGGTCATAATAGGTTTGGCTTCAAAAATGCAAAAAATCAGCATGGGATATAAAATCATGCATGATTTTTTGAAATTGCTTGACCAAACAGGAAGTATGGTTTTGCTTAAATCACCTCCTTCTTTGGCTTGTCTTGAAAACAAAGGTGTTAGTACCGTTGTGCTGGCTCCAATCAATAGAGTCGCAACTGGAAACTCAATTGCTCCGTTCGAAAAATCCGCAAACACTTCATTTCCAAAGTACCTGCTGATGAAAAATTGGTCGGTTGAGTTAATCAAGATTCCCCAAAGGCTGGCCACCATGAGCGGAATAGAGAACTGGAAGATTTCCTTGAAAGTTACTCCGCACCTCTCCTTCCCGAAGGAACGGACTGGGTGGTTCTTGAGTATCAAAGCCAAGACGCATTGGATGGCAGACCCCACAATGAACCCCTTGATGGCATCCATGTAGCCCAAGTTGAAAACCATCACGGGCAAAGCCACGCACAAAAGAGTGAGCAGGCTTGTAGCGGTCTTATAAATGGCCAAGAACTGTGTCTTCTTATAGGTGGCCATGATGCCATCGAGCCCTAAGGTGGGTAGCAGTAGCGCTGGCACAACGGCAAAGAGTTTCAAGGCATTGCCCAACTCGGGGTTGTTGAGCCATCGGGCTATCAACGGCGAGAAGAAGAACAAGACAAGCGAGAAGGCCAAGCCCAAGATGAAAAACAGCTTCGTCAGTTTGGATATCAAGCTTTTCGCTTGCTCGTCGGGCACGCGTGGCAGGAAATACGAAAACGCCCTCGGCAAGCCCAAAGTGAAAACGGTGAGCAAGGTGTGATACACGTACATCACCTGCTTGTAAGTGCCATAATCCGCCTTGTTGAAATAACGGCTAAGGATCATGGAGCTTACAAGAGTGATGCTATAGGAGCACAAGCTGCCAAAAGCCACCCAGGCGGCTTGTTTGGTGTTGTTGGTTTGGGACATTGGTGGTTTTTAACTAAATGGTAAAGACAAGGTGTCTTGAATATGGACGGTTTTACTGATGCTGGAGATATTGGGCTGACTTTTTCACTTTGTTGCGGCACTAGCTATGAAGAAGTCCAAGAGACCGCGATTATAATCCTAAAACTATAGAAACAACCCTAATTGGGTCAAGATTACATTCCGCAACTTCCTTTTCAAAGAAAAAATAAAACTCAGCTTGTTACCATGTGGAAAACTCATTATTTGAAAAAAATGAAAATCGTAATTCAGAATAAATAAGCCCTACCGGGCCCTTCCCCCGGATCTCCTGATTGAAAGTCAGGCGTGCTAATTATGGATTACTCCTTACACCATAGATAGAGTTCGGTAGGGCTTATTTCCCTTTCTTTCTTGAAGCAAAGGGTTGAGGTTGTGCCCCAGATAATAATTCCATTGTTTGAGGATCGACGCGTTCAAAATTGTCGTTACGCCACTCAATACTATTCAAACAAGGACTATACAAAACCTTCCTGCCTTGAATAAAACGCTCACTTCCTCTAACAATTCCGTATAAATTGGTTTTGCCACTTCTATAAAGACCCACCATTTGAGGACTCCCTCCCACTTTATTCAGATTCTCGTCATCCAGATGTAACTTTGCCTCATCCAATGTCCTCACAAAGCAATTATAGACATTACGACTTGTGAGCCATTCGTTCACGTAAGGTCGATTTGCTTCATTCCATAAGTTTTCGAACAATTTTTTTCCTGAACCATCTGAAAACACCTTCGTTGATTCGGTTGGCAGGTCAATTGTTTTCGCCTTCATAGTTTTACCATTGTAACGAAACTCCGCAAGATAGAATTGATGCTTGATGCAGGTACAGTAATAAATCACGAAATTTTGAGTCAATACTTCTTTGGGATATTGTTCCAAAGCTTGCAAAATATAGTCTGCAATACTGTCTCTCTTCTCGTCAAAAGAACTCTCAGAAGAAAAAAGCAATCCGTTGTCTATCTCGGATATTAGAGATTGTAAAGTAGTGGTTGGAAAATCCACATCACCGCAAAAACAAAATATCTCCGGGTAATTGTTACAAACATAAGTTTTTTTCCCCATGTCATAAATTTTGCCATTTAGTGTCCATGAGAAACGGCTATCTGAGCAGAAATAAACTGCTGAGATGCTCTTCCCTTTTGGTTTGTCATCAGTAGCTACCCAAGATGCAATCAGTGTCATTGGTTGGCGAGTCACAAATTATTAAAACCAAGGTCTTTTGATGTTATTATTTCAAAAGTACTAATAATCAAGGTACTTCAAAAAGACACACGACATATTTTCATCTGAGGAAATGTAAAACCTGTCGTGAAGAAAGCACGGAAATCACAGATTAAAAATGATATGCTCCAACAAAGGGACAAACATTATGGCAATCCAAAATCACCTTGCCTTTTAGCTTGTCCCAATTCTGCTCAGTGTGTTTAAACTAAATAACAATTGAGGTTATAGAATAACAAAACTTACCTTGAAAATAATGAACTCTTATAATTCCTCAATTATTTGCCAATAGAAACAAATGAGGTTTTAGTAAACTTTATTACATCATGTTCTTAAATACATCTATAAAAAGAATGTATTTCGAAACCTTTTTCTTTTGTCTCGTTCAGTTGTTTGTATTTTAACCAAAGAATATATTTGACGCCATTTAACTCGAACAGATAAAACTCTGTGGTTGGTGTAATTGGGATTTGAGCATTGGCTTTCTCCAAAAGTCCAAAAATCGAATCGGGTAATTCATCTAAATCTACAACATCCAACTCTTGATTCATTGACATTTCTCCCAAGTCCAAATTCATATTAGGAATATAATGGCGACTATAAATATGTACATATGAAAACACATTGAAAACAACATCTATTTCATTTATTTTTCGAAGAACATATGGGTGAGGCAATTCGTCAAAATACATCTTTACATGATAATAGATATTGAAAAAACAAGCATAAACGTAAACTTCCTTCTGTTTTAATAATTCTACAGGCAAGTTTTTCGATTTGATGTGCTCGCGCCAACTCTTAAGCTTAAGATGAATTGTAGGTTTAATTATAGATAGATAAAGGCCTTTACCTGTTTCTATTTGTTCTTTCCAAATTCTAAGATACTTGTTGAAGAATCTTTTGTTTTTTTGCTTCTCCTTTTCCGACATTGGTCTTTTTTTCACTCCAGGCACAAATCCATCAAATACCATTGTCATATTGGAATGAAGTAAGATAATCCAATAAAAAAGGCTCTCCCTTAACTCCTCAATGTCATAAACGTTATATCTCTTTTTTCCGTTTGGCTTATATAAAGTCCGAATAACACGAAACAAAAAATCTTTTTCGTGTAACTTCAACTTCAAGATTTCTTTTCGTTGGTTTTCAAATTTATATAAGTATCTTTGGATTGGAACTAATGCTTCTTTATAAGAGAGATGATAAAGGTATCTTCTTTAATAAAGCGGTTTCATACCAGACAACCGTTTGTCATTTCAACAAACCCAAATGTGCTAAAGACCCAAGAATCCACACTTCAACTTTTGTCAACCGGTTTTCCTCTTGTTTTACCAACGCATCCTTTTCTTCCTCAGTACAATCAAGATTGCGAATCTGAACTTCATGTTGGGCTTTAACATACTCGACCATTCCTTTCACAGTGTCTCCATTTACCTTTCCGAAACCTTGAAAAGCAGTTGACACTTCATTGATGAAAGAAATAATGTTGTCACTTAGCAAAGCCGTTTTAATGAGTGCACGTAAAACCTTTTGTTCAGGAGTAGGATTTGGCTCGCTTAAAGCGTCTATGAATTTTACTAATAATTCAATTGGTTCATTCATTTCAATTGGTTTCGTTACGCCATTGCTGATATAGTCTGAGATTATTTTAAATATGATACACCTCCTCCAACGGGCAAATATTATGACAATCCAAAATCACCTTGCCTTTCAGCTTGTCCCAGTTCTGCTTGATATGGTCATGTTTCACCATGATGACTACCATATCCACCTCGTTGAGGAACTGGTCAAAGTCGAGGATTTGATTAGGCACGATTTCCTTGTCGGTGAAGAAGGGGTCGAAGCTCTTCAGCGGACGGGCGAGATGGCGCTCCTGGATGTCAAGCATCTGGAGCGTCGGGCTTTCGCGCACATCATCCACGTTCTCCTTGTAGGTGATGCCGTAGAGGCCCACACGACGATTGTCGGTAATATTGTGCTTCTTCATGATTTCGTAGATGCGCTCCAACACGAACACGGGCTGAGTATCGTTGGTCTTCATCGATTCGTCAATCACCTTTGCCAGTTGAGGATAGTCGCCCACAAGGAACCACGGGTCAACCGAGATGCAATGGCCGCCCACACCAGGGCCGGGCTGCAAGATGTTCACACGGGGGTGCATGTTGCAGATGCGAATGATTTCATACACATCCATGTTATCATGACGGCAGATGCGGCTCAGTTCATTGGCGAAAGCAATGTTCACGGCACGATAGGTGTTCTCCACCACTTTAGTCATCTCAGCCGTGCGGATGTCGGTCACCACAATCTCACCTTGGCAGAAAGAGGCATAGTACTGTTTCACCTTCTCACCAATCTCGCGGCTGTCAGCACCAATAGTGCGGTTATTGTGGAGCAATTCATATACCATGTTACCAGGAATGATGCGCTCAGGGGCATGAACGAGATTGATGTCCTCGCCAATCTTAAAACCGTTGGCCTCAATGACGGGACGCACGAACTTATCGATGGTGCCAGGACTCACGGTACTCTCTATCACCACAGTGGCACCCTTTGGGCAAACCTTCATCACATCCTTCACGGCAGCAACCACATAACAAGCATCAACTTTTTTGCTGAACTTGTCGTATGGAGTTGGCACGCTAACGATGTACATGTCAGTCTTTTGGTATTCCGTGGTGAACTTGATACCTTTGGCCAAAGCCGCTTGGAAAAGTTCGTCGAGGCCGTCCTCTTTGAATGTGGTCTTGCCTGCGTTGAGGGTTGCCACCAATTCTTTGTTGTAGTCTGTTCCGATGACTTCCACACCATGTGAGGCCATCATAAGGGCTGTGGGAAGGCCGATATAGCCTAAACCGATTACGTTAATCATAATATGTTAATTGATAATTGATAATTGACAATGGATAATTAGTTGATTTCGTAGCGGTCAACGGGTTCTCCGTTTAGCACTCGTACGATACGATTACAAGCGTTGCCATCACCATAAGGATTGACGGCGTGGGACATTTTTTTGTATGCTTCGGTATCGTCAAGCAAAGTGCTCACTTCGGAAACAATCAAATCGTGGTTGGTACCGACTAGATGAACAGTACCGCTCTTTAAAGCCTCAGGACGCTCGGTGGTGTCACGCATCACCAAGACAGGCTTGCCCAAGCCAGGAGCTTCTTCTTGGATGCCACCGCTATCGGTCAGCACCACCGTGCTCTTCTCCATCAGATAAACGAATTCAAGGTATTGCAAAGGCTCAATGAAGAAGAAATTCTTGTAAACCGTCAAGTCATTTCCAAACACCTCATGAATGGGCTTGCGCACATTGGGGTTGAGATGCATGGGATAGACAAAGTCCACTTCGGGATACTTCTCGCTTAAATCCTTCATGGCCGACACCATGCTGATGAAGCCCTCGCCGAAGTTTTCTCTTCTGTGGCCTGTAATCAGTACGAGTTTCTTGCCGTTAGCAAGGCGCGTGACATCGTAGCCTGCATTCTTCAGCACATTCACTTGTTCGTTAGCCAAGGTCTTGTCGCTCTTCAACTTCTCCACCACCATATGCAAAGCATCAATGACAGTGTTACCTGTCACGAAGATCTGTCCCGGAGCTTTCTCTTCTTGGAGGTTACGTTCCGACAAAGGAGTGGGCGAGAAATTAAAGGATGCTATACGGCCTGTGATCTGGCGGTTCATCTCTTCCGGCCAGGGGCTGTAGATATTGTGGGTCCTTAATCCCGCCTCTACATGACCTACAGGAATCTGTTGGTAAAACGCCGCCAATGCCGCAGCCGTGCTCGTGGTTGTATCACCATGAACCAGCACCACATCGGGCTGAGTCTCTTTCAGCACATCGCGCATTCCCGTGAGCACCCTTGCCGTGACATCATACAGGTCTTGCCCCTGTTTCATAATGTTGAGGTCGTAGTCGGGTGTCACCTCAAAGATTCGGAGCACCTGGTCAAGCATCTCGCGGTGCTGTCCAGTGACGCAGACGATGGTTTCAAAATCGTTAGGATAATTCTGGAACTCTTTCACCAAAGGACACATCTTGATGGCCTCTGGGCGGGTTCCGAAGACGAGCATTATTTTTTTCATACTAATAAGATTGCTGGTTTCCTTCAAATCTTTCTACAGCTTCGCCCCGTCAGTCACAGGTTGTGGTGGCAAGGGGCTGGTTATCTTGGTTTTACGGACTTACTTAAACACTGGCTTTTTGTGGGTGTCCGCTTTGGAATTTGAGGACAAAGGTAGGGGTTTTTAATTGAGAAATGAGAAGCATTCGACGAAGTCAATTGAGAATTGAGAGTTGAGAGTTTAGTGTTGAGAGTTTAGGGGCAGTTGTTGGTGTAGAGTGGTTAGTTGACAGTAGAAGTTGAGTGAGCTCAATGAGGGCAACTTGTTGTTAGTTGATAATTGATAATTGATAATTGACAATTGATAGTTTAAAGTTGAAAGTGGTTGAGAATGCGAAGCTAAAAGGATCTGAAACCTGTTAGAAGAAAATGTTGGATTGTATTAACCAATATACTTTCCTTGTTTGTCGGAATCTACTGGAATTAACGTCAACGGAATTACTACTTCATCGTCTATATTGTATTGTACTACTAGATCCCAACCTCTTGTATATAGCTCATCATAACCATCTGATTCTCTTAGGGTGTCAATGGATTGAACAAACGAAATAGAAACATTGCGGTCTCGTTCCACAATCATGTCAATAAGAGAATTACATTCATTCCAATATTGAGTTTTAAAAAAGTCATCTATAAAATCTCTATTATCGTACAGTTCAAAAGATCCCTGTCTAAAATACATTTTAAACTCAATGGATTTCAAAGGTTTTGAAGAAGAGCCCGTGAAATAATGTTTGTTCTTTAATAACACTCGTCTTATTGATGAATTTTCGCCTTCGGAACGCATTCTAAGGTTGAGTTGAACAACATACAACCCCTCTTCAACACACACACTAATAAAACTAGCATCAAACAATTGCAATGCGCCACACTGTTTTGTTCGTTCTGTCTTGGTTTTCTCCGTCTGTTTCACTTTAACCAGTTTCACCTCAGGTAGCTCATTGACAAACTCGTCGATGTAGGTAATCAACGATGTGAGTTTACTATTTGACTCTATGGCAAGTTGTTTTGCAATCACTTCACACAAACTAGCAACCTGTTTCTTGTTCGACAACTTAACCGCTTTGTCAAGATTTGAAATCCAACCCAACTGGTCAAAACTGGCCGTTGGCAGCATCACGGAAATACACTTCTTCTGCAGTGCCCATGCTGCTCCCATCTCGTTCAAGCACACCTCACTTTTCTTGTAGTTCGGCGAAATCATAAGCAACACTACCGACGCACAAGCGATATTCTCTTTGATGTAATTGGCAATGTTTTTTCCAGGTTCAACACCATAACTCTCCTCCGAAGTATATGCTATTTCCTCCGTTTTTAACTCCAAGCCAAGTTTTAGAACTTTTTCAACAAAAGGTTTTATAAAAACCGCATCAGCACTGGCGTGGCTAATAAACACTTTCACCTTGCTTTTTCTCTCCGTATGGCAAAGACCATGAGTTGAATTATTACTCATTTCCATCATAATTAAACAATGCATTAATAAGATCTTTCTTGCCCTTCTCGAAAACACTTTTAATCCTATCGTTGAAATAAGAAGTTACCCAAAGATTGATACCTTCATCAGACATATTGCTGAGTAAGGTGTCACGCATATTGTCGCTAATTTCCTTGACTTTTTCTCCTAATGCCGGTGCTGTGGCATTTAAGGCAATGATAAAATCTGAACGGAATTGATTGAACTTATCTTGGATTATAGGCTCTATTTGCATCTTTACAACATTCTCACTCTCGATGTTTTTATTATCAATATCACCAAGCTTCAACTTTTCTAATTCAGCCCAAAGCTCATCCAAGAATTCATACATTTTATTAAGATTTGGCTGCAACACGATGGTTTTCAATAGGTCAATTCGACGTTCGGCAGCACGTTGGGCTGCTGTGTCTTTGTTTTTGCTGCGGTTAATATAAATAATATAAAACACATTGAAGAGCGCTATGGTCACTGTCGCCAGTTTATAAGCAACATCCAACCAACTAAAAGTAGTTACTTCCAACAGTATCATAATCAATTATTTTGAAAGTGCATTGTTGTCTTGCATTATTCTTTCTAAAGCTTCCTCAAGAGGGCCTTCTATTTTGTAACCATTGGACTCGATATGAACGGTTTTTCTAAACTGCTCGATGCCATACTGCTTAACTATGTTGGTGAAAAACTCTTCGAGAAAAGAAGGGGTAATTGAGAACGTATCCGAAGGAATTATCACTAGAATTTCTCCATTTTGCTGGTACAGTTCGTCAATTTTCGACTTCTTTCTTACAGTTTCACCACGGTCGCGTCCCGTGAATACTTTGGCGACCTTACCGCCAATACGTGTGCAAAAGTTTTTTAAATCAATTGTTGTCATATTTTTATTTACTGGACATCATCGTCGTTGATTAATAATTTGGCACTGATAAGAGTGCCAGGGAAATAATTGTCAATATGATGAACATACTTTGAATTGGGTTTGTCTTCCAAAGAGTTGCTATCGTTGAAAGTCATCCTCTCTACTCTAGTGCCATCCGACCTATAAGTTTTAGAGATTTGATATGTGCCATCAAAGTCAATTTGAGTGTTGCCCGAGATAATTGTCATTCTTGAAACATTGTCCACCGATAAGGATCCTTTTAGGTTAAAAAAGCTTTGAATAAAACCAATGGTACCATTGCCGCGATTCCGTACTTCTTTAGGTACAATTGACACACCTCCTTGCAGGGAATAGAGCGTCCAAAGATTCTCCTCGGTAAACCGATTCAGACTAAAAAAGCCTTTCTTTACAAATTTATCAGAGAGCTCCTGCATTTGCTTTACACACTCCATATTAATTATCTCGTTTTGTTCGGGATACTTGAATCTCTCATAGATTGTATTTCCAGTGTTCATAATAACCACGTTCAGTAACCCGTAATGAGAATCACTTTCGTTGCTCTCTTCCATATAGCCTATCAGATATCGGTTATGGAGGGTAGAGTGTTCTTCTGCATTTGCTATTGTCTCACCAATTACATAACCCAAATCCCTTTTTGCGTCTTGAGTGAGCGTCTTATGAAAACGTACCAGGCATTTCTCAACATATTCTATCAATTCGGTGGCATCGATTTCTTTTTGTCCTTCAATCTTTTCTTGTGTTACCTCTTTGGCTTCGAGATGGCGTAAGCGGAAAGGTATCACATTGGGAAATTGCATCTTTCGATTTAAAAGTTCGACTGGAGAACCAACCGAGTTAATCATCAATTGTAATGAGGGGTTGTTAATATTTTGCGCTCCTATACCCGAGATGCCAATATATTTGGTTAGTTTTGCAACTTTACATAGTTTAACGAATCTGTCATGGGATTTTAGAATTGAATCCATGAAAACTTGAGTAACCAAATCGCAATATTCACAGTCTTTATAATCCAAAAGTAACTCATCACAATGTTGATATAATAATGATGCAACAAGGTCTTTCAACACTCTATATGATGGTCCTGGGTTTTCAACAATCGAAAACCGTTTGGGAATTACAATAGTCTCTTTGAGCGTTCGTTCTTTCTTAGGCAGTTTGTCTTGATGAAATGGTGAGTTATTTTTGGTAATCAAATGCAAAAAGTGAAGTGGCATGAAGTGCAAAAGTGCATCATTGTATGAGATTATCGTTTTCCCAGCAAGACGGATTCCCTTGCTAGCTTCAAAAGATTTTTGTTTGGCTATCCGTTTACGTTTCCGTTTTACCTTGCTTTTCAGCCTGCGTCTGAAACGTTTTTCCTTTAACAACTGCGATACTTCTTCCTTCATACTATCACCCTATTACCTCCTCATCAGTTACTATTTTTTTAGCCTATTCGCGACGCCTTGTCCATTTTTGATCACTCGTCGTGTAAGCGATCAATCTCTTGTAGTATATTGTTTGTCATTTTTTTCTGCAATTTCAGTTGGGGACAAATTGTCACCAATTCGTTTCTTCTTTCAGCCTCTGTTTCAACTTTCGGGTTTATCTGGGTATTTCAATGTTTATTCTACAACGCTACCGAACTTAAATAATTCAAGAACTCTTTCACATCCTTGAACGACACTTTTTGCGTTTGTGAGGCAATTTCTTACATGTGTGGTATGCTGTGTTATTTCAATCTCTTCAACGGAGCAGTAGCATACATTTTGTCGGGATAATCCGTCATTTTTACAATCCTAGTTTTTATGGCCTCAAACTCAAAGTGGTAACCCAACATTTTAATATTTGGTACCAAATCCTCGTCAATATCTCCAAAATAAATCACGGCCTTATCCGCCATGATGGGATCGTAAACTGGGTAACGCTTCAGCAATATGCGCTTCAAATCGTTGTATGAATAATGCATAGACAAGAATGCTATATCCACGAAGTCTTTCGGACGCTTCCCCGAATTGATGATGGCATGCATTTTCATAGCAGCAATATCGGCTATAGCAGCAATACGCATACCGTCTTCTATCACGGCATTATCTAACCATGGGAACGGGTGATAGATGATGTCTATCTTAACACCACTAACAAAACCTATCAATGTCCCTTCTTCAATGACCGTTGGGATGAAACCATATTTCTCAATCAGTAACGACTGTACTTGCAAACCATCAAAGGGTTCGGTGGTGAACAAATCCAAGTCTTCACTCTCTCGATGACCAATCTGAAGACTAAGTGCGGTGCCACCCACTAAACGTGTGTCAGCAAGCAACGGCTCTGCTTGAAGGTTCTTCAGAAGCCTAAGCGTGCTTTTCGCAACTGTGCCTGTTTGTAACATCTTGTCTCCGTAATTTCTAGATTAAGAGCCCTGCACATAAACTCAAGATTTCGTGGCGACAGGTCCACCACTTCGTCACGAGCAATCTTACGAAAACCTCGAATACCACCATATAAATCAAAAGCCCCATACCAATCCGATAGTCTACCCATCGAAATCACACGCTCTGCTACCGTCTTACGGTACTTCTGCCAGTCGAAGTTCTCCATTTTATACTCCCATAACAAGCCGCGGTTGATTTGGTGCTTTCCTCGTTCAGACTTATATGTGGTAAAGATTTTCATTTAAGGTCATTTTTTATGCAAAGATACTCATTTTTCCTGTTCCTCGCAATGGTTGGGAACGCATAGGATTATAGCCTACCGTCAACAATACTTCTATCCAACGTGCACTTCACATCAAACACCACATGCTTCTCTTTCAACAAACTGAGGATGTCCAACCCTTCAAACTTCTTGTGTGCCACCGCAGCAATGCAGGCGTCAAACTTCTGTTTGGGCAGCTCGTTCACAACCTCGATGCCATATTCATGCTCCACGATGGCGGGATTGGCCCATGGGTCGTAGACGGTGATGTTGAGGTTGTACTCTTTCAAAGCCTTGTAGATGTCGATGACCTTAGTGTTGCGCACATCGGGGCAGTTCTCCTTGAAGGTGAAGCCGAGGATGAGGATGTCGCTGTTCAAGACTTGGATGCCCTTTTTCAGCATCAGCTTGACGGTCTCGGTGGCCACATACTCGCCCATACCATCGTTCATTCTACGTCCTGCAAGGATAATCTCAGGGTTATAGCCATAACGCTTGGCGCATTGGGCCAGATAATAAGGGTCAACTCCGATGCAGTGTCCACCCACCAATCCCGGACGGAAGGGCAAGAAGTTCCACTTGGTGCCAGCAGCTTCCAATACATCGAGGGTGTCGATGCCCATCTTGTTGAAGATCTTACTCAGCTCATTCACAAAGGCAATATTGATGTCACGCTGCGAGTTCTCAATCACCTTGGCAGCCTCAGCCACCTTGATGGTCGGGGCGAGGTGGGTGCCGGCAGTAATGACACTGCTGTACACCTCGTTGATGTACTTGCCAATCTCAGGTGTCGAGCCAGAGGTCACCTTCTTGATGTGCTCCACGGTGTGCTGCTTGTCGCCAGGATTGATGCGTTCGGGGCTATAGCCACCGTAGAAGTCTACGTTCATCTTCAGACCTGAGACTTTCTCCACTACGGGAATGCATTCGTCTTCGGTCACGCCAGGATAAACGGTAGACTCATAGACCACCACATCGCCTTTGCCGATAACTTTGCCCACGGTAGTACTGGCACCAACGAGAGGTGTAAGGTCGGGGTTGTTGTCGCTGTCCACAGGCGTTGGGACGGCCACCACATAGAAATTGCAGTCGCGGATCTTCTCAATGTCGCTGGTGCAGATGAAACCGTGATTCTTGATAGCGTCTTGCAAGATGTCATCTGCTACCTCGAGGGTGGCATCGTGGCCAGCCATTAGAGCGTCACAGCGCTTCTGGTTCATGTCAAAGCCGACAGTGGGGTATTTCGTGGAGAAAAGACGAGCCAGGGGCAGGCCGACGTAACCGAGACCGATTACACAAATTTTAGTGTCTTTCATCGTATTGTAGTTTTAATTGTTTAAAGATTTACTTTATACCACTCAATTGCTTCATTCAATCCACGAGCAAAGTCATACTCGGGGTCATAGCCCAGCAGTCGTTTTGCCTTGCTGATGTCGGCGTTGCTGTGCTTGATGTCGCCAGGACGGTCGGGACCGAAATGAGGTTCAATATCCTTGCCCAACGCTTTGGTGAGATCATAATAAATGTCAATCAAGTATTCCCGGCCACCATAAGCGATGTTGAACGCTTCTCCGCTTGCTTCATCAGGAGCCAGACAGGCTTTCAAATTCGCCTCAATTACATTTTCAATATAAGTGAAATCACGGCTCTGCTTGCCATCACCGTTGATGGTGGGCTGCTCGTCGTTGAGCAACATCTTGATGAACTTGGGAATAACAGCTGCGTATGCTCCATTCGGATCTTGCCTACGTCCAAACACATTGAAATAACGTAAGCCTATCGTCTTCAGCCCATAGTGCTTAGTGTATTGTTTGGCCCACTCTTCATCAGCACGCTTGCTAACAGCGTAAGGTGAAAGGAGGTTTCCCTCAACACCCTCCTTCTTGGGAAGATGAGCCTCATCGCCATAAACTGATGAACTAGAAGCATAAACAAATGTCTTGACTTTATTCTGTCGAGCAGCCTCCAACATGTTTAGGGTACCTTGAATATTGTTCAGACTATAGAATAGCGGCATTTCAATGCTTCTAGGAACACTGCCCCAAGCAGCTTCGTTTAGCACATAGTCCACACCTTCACAGGCCTTCATGCAGGTATCCAATTCCTTGATGTCGCCCTTAATGAACTCATAGTTGGAGTTATTGAAAAACAAGTCCACGTTGGCTTGTTTACCTGTGGAAAGGTCATCCAAGCAACGAACTTGATAACCTAATTTCAAAATCGCCTCACAGAGGTTGGAACCGATAAAGCCGGCACCACCGGTAACGAGGAACCGCGTCCCTTCTGGGAATTGTAGATGATTGTATGACATAGATTGGTCTATTTAATCTCTCTTAAAAATATCTCTTGTGTACACCTTCTCCTTCACATCGTCCAAGCAGGTGTCATACCGATTGGCGATGATGGCGTGACTCTGATGTTTGAACTTGGCCAGGTCATTGACTACCAGACTGCCGAAAAAGGTAGTGCCGTCTTCCAATGTGGGTTCATAGATGATGACCTCGGCACCTTTGGCTTTGATACGTTTCATGACGCCTTGGATGCTACTCTGACGGAAGTTGTCTGAGTTGGATTTCATGGTCAAACGGAACACTCCGATAACGCAGTGCTTCTCCTGAGCTGCATTGTACTGACCCTGATCGTAATAATCGTAATATCCCGCCTTCTTCAGCACTTGGTCGGCGATGAAGTCCTTACGCGTACGGTTGCTATCCACGATGGCACGAATCAAATCCTCGGGCACATCCTCATAGTTCGCCAACAACTGTTTCGTATCTTTAGGCAAGCAATAGCCTCCATAGCCAAAACTAGGATTGTTGTAATGGTTACCGATGCGTGGATCGAGGCAGATACCATCGATAATCGATTGGGTATCAAGTCCTTTTACCTCGGCGTAAGTATCCAGTTCATTGAAATAGCTCACCCGCAAGGCCAAGTAGGTGTTGGCAAAGAGCTTCACTGCCTCGGCTTCCTTCATGCCCATAAAGAGCACGGGAACATCTTGCTTGATGGCGCCTTCCTTCAACAACAAGGCAAACTCGCGGGCTTTAGATTCCATATCCGGCCGAGCCAACCGCAGGATCGCTTCGTTCTCTTTTTCATAACCTGAAATAGGTTTTGGATAACCCACGATGATACGGCTTGGATAAAGGTTATCGTACAAGGCTTTGCTCTCGCGAAGGAACTCCGGAGAGAACAACAGATTGAACTGCTTAAAACCCTTGGCGGCATACTTCACATAAAGGCTACGCGTATAACCCACTGGGATGGTACTCTTGATCACCATCACGGCATCGGGATTGACGTTCAAAACCAAGTCAATCACCTCTTCCACATGGCTTGTGTCGAAAAAATTCTTCTGCGGATCATAATTGGTCGGGGCCGCGATGACCACGAACGCTGCATCACGATACGCGGCTGCACCATCCAAGGTTGCCGTCAGATCCAATTCTTTCTCGGCAAAATATTTCTCAATATACTCGTCTTGAATGGGTGATTTCCGCTGGTTGATCAGAGCCACCTTCTCAGGAATCACATCCACGGCAGTAACATGGTTATGTTGCGCCAACAAGGTGGCGATACTCAAACCCACATAACCGGTTCCTGCTACAGCTATATTCATTTTGTTCTATTATCGATTTTGATACATTTCGTCGTAATACTTCTGATAGTCCCCGCTCGTCACATTGTCCATCCATTCCTGGTTGTCCAAATACCAACGGACGGTCTTCTCAATGCCTTCCTCGAACTGGAGACTCGGCTCCCAACCCAGTTCTTTTTGGAGTTTGCTGGAGTCAATGGCATAACGCAGGTCGTGTCCAGCACGGTCGGTGACAAAAGTGATCAGATCCATGTCGGCACCTTCAGGACGGCCCAACAATCGGTCCACGGTCTTGGTCAAAACTTTGATCAAGTCAATGTTTTTCCATTCATTGAAACCACCGATGTTGTAGGTTTCCCCTGTCTTGCCTTCATGGAAGATGAGGTCGATCGCTCGGGCGTGGTCTTCCACATAGAGCCAATCGCGCACGTTCTCACCCTTGCCATACACAGGCAAGGGCTTGCGATGACGAATGTTGTTGATGAACAACGGAATGAGCTTTTCGGGGAACTGGTAAGGACCGTAATTGTTCGAGCAGTTGGTAACGAGGGTAGGCAAACCGTAGGTGTCATGGAAAGCACGCACAAAATGGTCGCTGGCTGCCTTGGCAGCGCTGTAAGGACTATGGGGTTGGTATTTCAAGTCTTCAGTAAAGAACTTAGTGCCGTAAGCTAAATGATGTTTTCCACTGCTAGCCTTCGTGCTGAAAGGCGGTACGATGCCTTCGGGGTCAGTGAGTTCAAGGGCGCCATAGACCTCATCGGTGCTGATATGGTAAAAACGTTTGCCTTCATATTTCTCAGGCAGGCGTTCCCAATACAATTTGGCGGCTTGGAGCAAACTCAACGTACCCATCACGTTGGTCTGCGCGAAGGTGAACGGATCCTTGATGCTTCGGTCCACATGGCTTTCGGCGGCTAGGTGGATAATGCCATCAACGTGTTCCTCCTGCATCAGTTGATAGACGCCCTCAAAATCGCAGATGTCCATCTTGACGAACCGGTAATTCGGCTTGTCCTCGATATCCTTCAAATTGGCAAGATTGCCAGCGTAGGTCAGCTTGTCAAGGTTAATGATCTTATACTCGGGATACTTGTTGACAAACAAGCGAACCACATGGTTTCCAATGAATCCGGCACCGCCGGTGATGATGATCGTTCGCATAGGTTAAGGCATTAATTGAAAGAATCGGAAGTGATGTCTTCTTTAAGTTCGTCGATTACCTTAAGGAGGTATTGTCCGTATTGGTTTTTCAACATTGGCTTGGCCAATTCGCGCATCTTTTCCTCGGAAATCCAGCCATGACGGTAGGCAATGCCCTCCAAACAGGCAATCTTCAAGCCTTGACGCTTTTCAATGACTTCCACAAAGGTAGATGCCTCGGCCAAACTGTCGTGTGTGCCCGTGTCTAGCCAGGCAAAGCCACGACCAAAGGTTCTCACCTTCAACTCCCCGTCTTTCAAGAACTCTTGGTTCACTGTGGTGATTTCCAATTCTCCCCGGGCAGAAGGTTTGATATGTTTGGCCACCTCCACCACCTTGTTGGGATAGAAATACAAACCCACCACGGCATAGTTGCTCTTAGGCTCCTTAGGCTTCTCTTCAATGCTTAGGCAATTGCCTTGCTTGTCGAACTCCGCCACGCCATAACGTTCCGGGTCGGAGACCCAATAGCCAAACACAGTGGCCTTTTGGTGTTGCTCGGCATCCTCCACCGCCTGTTTCAACAAACCTGTCAATCCAGCCCCATGGAAAATATTGTCGCCTAAAACCAAACAAGCACTGTCATCACCGATGAACTTTTCGCCAATAATGAACGCTTGGGCAAGACCATCAGGAGAAGGCTGTTCTGCATACTCGAAATGCACGCCATAATCGGAGCCATCACCCAACAGACGCTTGAAGCCGGGGAGGTCATAAGGGGTGCTGATAATGAGGATATCACGGATGCCTGCCAGCATAAGCACCGAAATGGGATAATACACCATCGGCTTGTCATAGATGGGCAACAATTGCTTGCTGACGCCTTTGGTAATGGGATAGAGACGGGTGCCGGAGCCTCCGGCAAGGACGATGCCTTTCATATTATTGTTTTGTGTTTGAATTCATTTGTTGTTCCAGTGATCCAGCCAAAGCAAGAAACGCCTCCACCCCCATTTCCTTCAAGAACAGGAGGCCATGGGTGGCACGGATCAGAGGATGTTGGTTTTCGTAAAAATAGTTTTTGCCCAAAATAAGCTGGACGTCTTTCAGTTGCTTCACCCAGATGCTCTCGGCCAAGGCACTGAAGGGTCCGTCGAAGTCGGGGTTGGGGAACTCCGCCTTGACCTGGGTCAGGTAACAGTCGTTGAAAGCCTTCTCAAAAACCGCCATGGCATTCAGCGAAACGGGCACATACACGTTGGCCTCGGCAGGATGGTAGGTGGACCACACGTTGCGGTAACCGAAGATCCGCAGCCGGCTGAGGTCCGCCTCCTGGTTCCAAAGCCGCACCGCCTCAGCGATGGACCGCATGACCTTGTAGTGCGTGTTGGGTCCCAGGCCCACGGAGTCCATGGCCACGGTCATGACGGTCGGCTTCAACGTTCGTAACTGGTTGAGGATGGGCAGGACGTCACGCTCCAGGTTGGGGAAATCCTCCCCATGACTGTAAAAGCCCAGCCGCAGGTGGTGGATGTTATCCAACGAAGTGCCGGCAAAAGCCCAAACGAGTTCTTCCTCAAACTCCCGGACCTGTCCCTTCAGGGCTTGGATCTCGGAAGTGTTGCGCATTCCAGCCTTGAGGTGTTCGATTTCAACCTCGAAACAGGCCTCCACGGCATCGACGCTTTTCAGGTGCCACAACCCCACCGCGTCACGCAGGATGCGATGGCAGAATCCGCGCCGCATCTCATCGGCATTGCCCCGGGCAACATTGTCCAGATAATGATGGATGTCCTTCTCGTACTTGAAACGGTAACCCTTCTCGAAGAAATCGGGATAGTGCACCATCTGGATGCGATCCTGATGCAGGTAGTCCAACGTGTCTTCCAAAGCCTTGGCCAAAAAAGCGTCCGTGACGGAATGATACCCCGAGGTCATGATGGCGAAATGCACCTGGTTGCTGGCCGAACGCAGCTGACGGTTGATGAAGGGCATGATACCCAGCATGATGTCGTCGTGATGAGGGCCGGTATGGTAGATGACCTCATGCTCGAAAGGCTGGGCACCGCGCCAAAGCTTGGCCTCCGTGGCTTGGATGACCTGTTGCACCACCTCGAGGCTCAGATCGGGAATCTTGGCACAGCGTGGATCGTTCAGCAGGTCGTCCAGCGTCAACTTATGGGCATACCGGTTGAGGACCTTGCAAAGGCCCAACACAGCACGTTCGGTCTTCTCAAAGCTCCACGCTTCGTCAAAAATAGCTGGGTCGGTTTTGTTAAACATAGGCTTTTTGATCCATCATTTTACGCCACTTCAAGTAGCCAAACACGGCGATCATCACGTACAGGGCATAGAGGCTCGCCTTGAACGGGATGTCTTTGTAGAAATACAAGACGCAGGTCACCACATCGACCACGATCCACACGAACCATTGTTCCAGGTATTTCCGGGCGAGGGCCCAGATACCCACGATGCTCAAGGCGGTGGTGAAAGCGTCGGCCACCGGCACGTTGGAGTTGGTGAAACGGCTCAGCACGAAATAGATCAGCGCCCAGATCACCAACATGGTCCCCAGCCAGATCCACGCCAGCTTCTTCGGCATGTGTCGGATGGGTAGGTCTTGTTTCTTTTGGTTGTGGCGGAACCAAGCGATGAAGCCGTATATTGTCATGGCCAGGTAGTAGAACTCCATGCCACAGTCGGCATACAGGCCCTTCTGGTAGTACAGCACAATGCCCAAGGCCTGCATGAAGAACCCGACGACCCACATCCACACGCTGGCCTTGTATTCCAACAGGATATAGGCCAACCCCAATAGCGTGGTCGTGATGTCGAGCCAATGGGCTGCCAAAAATTCCATTCTGTCTTCTTACTTCTGACTTCTGACTTCTAAATGGTCATATTCCTCGAACCGGCTGTTCTTGCTGATGTATTCCGGAACGGTCTTCTTCATCAAAACGACCATGTCAGGGATATTCACCTGATGGGCCAGGGTGGACAGCTCCGCCAACACCGGCTTGATTTGATCGTAGTCGTATTCGCGCACCTTGGCGATGCGGATCCGGTCGTGCGTCGTAGGCAGCGTGTTCTCGCTGTTGGAGAGCACTTCTTCGTAGAGTTTCTCGCCCGGACGCAGGCCGGTATATTGGATTTCGATGTCCTCACCTACCCTCAGGCCGGCCAAGGTGATCATCCGACGGGCCAGGGTGTCAATCTTGATGGAGTCGCCCATGTCGAACACGAAGATCTGGTTACCCGAACTCATGATGGCGGCCTCCATCACCAAACGACAAGCCTCAGGGATGGTCATGAAATAACGCGTAATCTCGGGATGGGTCACCGTCACCGGACCACCGTTAGCAATTTGCTGGCGGAAACGCGGAATGACGGAGCCGTTGGAACCCAAGACGTTACCGAAACGCGTAGTGACGAACTTGGTGTGTCCTGTCACCTTCCCTTGTGCCACGGCCAGGCCCAACGATTGGACGTAGATCTCGGCCAAGCGCTTGGAGCAGCCCATGATGTTGGTGGGGTTGACGGCCTTGTCGGTGGAGATCATCACCATCATGTCGGTGCCGTATTCCAAGCATTTGTCAGCCACGTTACAGGAACCTTGAAGGTTGACCAGCACCGCCTCGCAGGGGTTCTCCTCCATCAGCGGCACATGCTTGTAAGCCGCGGCATGGAAGACCACCTGGGGATGCCACTTGCGGAAAGCGTAGTCAAGACGGTCAAGGTGACGCACATCACCGATGACGGGGACAAAGTCAAGATGGGGGAACTTCTGTTCCAATTCGAGACGCAGGTTATGCATGGGGGTCTCGGCGTTGTCGAAGAGCACCAGCTGCTTGATGCCGAAGGTGGCCAACTGACGGCAGAGTTCCGATCCGATAGAGCCGGCAGCACCAGTGACCATCACCTCCTTGTCTTTGAAACTGGCGATGATCTCGTCCATCGAGATCTTGATTTCCTGGCGGCCCAGCAAGTCCTCGATCTTGACTTCACGGACCTTGAGAGGATGGTCCTTGCCGTCCTCGACAGCGTCGATGGAGGGCATGATCAAGGTCTTGATATTGTTCTTGTTGCAATATTCAACAAGTCCGTTGTTCTCCCGCATCACATCAGCCTCGTTGGAGAAAAGGATGATGCGCACCGAAAGGTGGTCCACTGCCTTCTCCACCGCCTTGTCGTCGTGACACACGAAAACAGGCAGGTTGTTAATACGGAGGCCCTTGCTGCGGTCGTCACGGGTGATGAAGCCCACCACCTCGTAATGGGGTGAGTTCTCCAAACGGGTCACGGCAGCCGCCGACTTGTCAGATGTGCTGAAGACCAGCACCCGTTGCCGCTCGTTGAGTTCCTTGACCCTTCTCTTGTAAAAGTCATAGACAAAGAACATGGCCAAGCGGACAGCAATCAAGAGGAACAGGGTCATCAACAGGTCGAATATCAAGGCAAGGGCCACGCTGCGGTTGAACAGGCAGATCAGCCCCACCATAAGGCCCATGACGGCCTCTTTGACCAGCAGGACCAACATGTATTTGAGGACGTCGCGCAAGGAGGTGTGTCGGATAACCACGTTATAGCTCTTGAAGAGCAACATCCCGGTTACGGTGCCCACAATGCTGGCGATCAGCCACCACAGGGAAAACATGCCTTTGTAGTAATTGGATCCCGACCTGGCCAAAAACACCAAGGTCAACATCGCAATGATGGAGGCAAATACCGAAAGCAGGAAGTCGATCGTAAAGACGACCCGGGCATTCAGGTATTGGTTGAAGTATTTCTTTAAACGACTCATTTGTATCTCGAGTTAGGCGTTTTGGACAATTCACAGCTTCGCCTCCTGAGTCCCAATAGGTTACCTCGGCAGCATAGGCCAAAAAGGCGATTGGGACCAGTTTTTGGAGGCTATAAAACATGCAAATATAAGGTATTTCAACGTTCGTTCGGCACGCTTTTCCCGAAAAAAACAACACAAAAAGCAATTCGATAAAAAATAACGCAAAAAGCGTTGATGAAAAGTTCAATTGTCGTACTTTTGCAGCCTATGGCAGAATATTCAAGCATCCTTTTGGAAAACGCCGTCGAAGCGCTGGCAAAGCTCCCCGGAATCGGCAAGAAAACGGCCTTGAGGCTGGCCCTCCACCTATTGGGGGAAGACGACCTCCAGACGGAACAGTTGGCCGACGCCCTGCTGAAGATGAAGCACAACATCATGCTCTGCGAGCGTTGCCACAACATCTCCGACACCCCCGTCTGCGCCATCTGCTCCAACCCCCGCCGTGACGAGAACACACTCTGCGTGGTGGCCGACATGCGCGACGTGCTGGCCATCGAGCACACGGCCTCGTACAACGGCCTCTACCATGTGCTGGGCGGCGTCATCAGCCCCATCGAGGGCATCTCGCCGAACGACCTCAAGATCGCCGAGCTGGTGGAGCGCACCCACGCCGAAGACCTCCACGAGATCATCCTCGCCCTGCCGGCCACCATCGAGGGCGACACCACCAACTTCTACATCTACCGTCAGCTTCACGATTTTCCGGGCAAGATCTCCGTCATCGCCAAGGGCATCGC